>Ga0207733_100144_pt1 | contig 69640 bp, 69 predicted proteins | sample A23P3SouthBayCA_FD_187735 | JGI IMG/M metagenome (GOLD analysis project Ga0207733, IMG submission 187735) | Aerobic enrichment media microbial communities from Eden Landing Ponds, California, USA - A23 P3 (SPAdes) | ecosystem: Environmental > Aquatic > Marine > Unclassified | place: Emeryville...
ACCAGCCGATCCGGTCTTTGACCTGCTCGGCGTCAGCCATCGACACCGACTCATCCGGACTGTCAAAGTGAGCGGCAAGCTTCGACTCGCTCACGTGGTTCGCACCGCTGGTCACGACCACGACCAGACCATCGTCGACGGACATGACGATGCTGCTAGCGATTTGAGCGACTTCGCAGCCGATCGCATCGGCCGCGTCGGCAGCTGTCTTCGTTCCTTCAGGGAACTCGTGGACGTCGATCTCGACACCGTACTGTTCACGAGCTCGATCAACGAAGCGCTCGGCGCTCGGGTGCATAGCCGCGCTGTCGTTACCTCGGAGGAAAATCCCACCGGAGCCTTCGCGCGATTGCCTGATGTAAGCGGGCCTTGAAGCTCTTCAGTTACGTAACAGATTGGTCACTCGTCGTCGTTCGATCGCGGCCGGTCACGGGCCTGAATGAACGCGACCGGATCTGTATCGCCGCGCCGAGCCATCTCGTTAGCCGTCTGGAGTTGCGAGTCGATCAGTTTGTTCTGCTGGCGTGACCACTCCTCGTCGTCGTGGGTGCGGACGTACTCGGCCCAGCGCTTGATGAACGCCCGCCGCGCCTCGACGTTCTGTCGCTGGGATCGTTCGAATTCATTAGAGATCATTCGTTACCATCCGGTATACCGACTGGTGGAGGTCAACTCACTTAATCCGATGCGTCGAATGTAGGAGTAGAAACCAACCAATTGCGGAGAGACTTGTCCGTGATAGTGAGACAACACAGAGGACGCAGTCCCAGATGAGCACGAGTACCGGCGGCCGGACAGCCACTGACATTGGTCTCACGTACGACAAGGGGTCCGACTAATGGCGCGTTCGCGACGAGACCCGTGGCGTCATGTCCGGGCCAGGATCTGGGAGGCAGCGCTCAACGCGCTTGACCAGGCCGTCGCGAACGAAAGCGAGACCGGCCCCGATGTCGAGGTCGACGCTGACAATCCATTCTTCACAGCACCGACGTTTTCGAGTGGCCAATCAGATGTCTCCCGGAACGTCGACGAGTGCCTTGCTGAGGACACCTATCGAGACACACTCGGCTCCGACCAGAGTTCCTGATCGGTCACGTAATCTCCTCGATTAACTCGAATCCATTTTTGAACTGAACACGCTCGTCGAACCCGTTTCGTGACAGTGCCGATACCATACCGTCGCCTGCGTCGGTATCGGTCGTCACAACGTACGCGAAGTCGGCGTCGCCCCCATCAAGACGTTCAGCCGCAACGGCCGCAAGCGCGGTATCCGCTTTTTCGATCTGATCTTCCGGTCGGTTCGACGACTGCGCAATATACGTCCGGACGTCGTCCATGACCTGAGACACCGTGCTGTTCGTGTAGTCTGGTTCCGCAGCGACCGTTACCCAGCCGGCAGTGATCGCGCTGTTGATCGGGGTCTGCCCTGGTGTACTCCGGGCCGGAGCGCCACCCAATTCGTCGTACACTCGTTGCGGGATCACGAACGAGAGGCCATTGCGCTGAGCGAACGCTTCGAGCGCTGTGTACTTGTTGTTCTGCTGGCGCCCACAGGCGATGAACACTCCCGTATCTACGATCCAGAGGACACGCTCTCCCATCGGGTCGAATGGTTCACCCATCGCTCTGCCCGCTCAGTCCTCCGTCTCGGGCAGTCGGTCGCGAGCACTTCGAATATCTCCGAAGTACGGATCGACCGTCTGCATGTCGAGCACGACAGCTCGGAGCGCGTGCAAAATGGCGATGGCGAAGGCAGGCTGGAGATCCAACTCCCGCGCAGCTAGACGCTCGGACATCTCACCCTCGGCGTACGGAATCGCGTAGGTGAGCGCTGCGGCGAGTTTTCCGAGGCCGTGCCGTTGGATCAGGAGATCGAGGTCTTGATCCTGTGACGAGCGGCCGAAGGCTTCGATGAGAGTCGGAGTAACCGTGTATTCGTCCCCATCAAGGTTCGCGGTGAGCGTAATCGGAACCGCTGAATACGTGTGCGTCTTCTGCTCCTCGTCCCGCGTAAGCACCCCCAGATCAACGAGCGTGCCCGTATCCGAGTACGCCGTTGTTCGGGGGACCTCCAATGCGTCGACGACATCGTCAACGGTAACCTCGTCCTCACGGAGGGTGAACGTGTAAAGTCGCGCCAACCGCGGCTCTTCCAAAAGCTGGGCGACCGATAGGAGACCATTAACAGCCCGCTCAGGATCCCCGGTGGCTTTCGACATACAATTCATAATTCATGTATTGAGTAATAACGCTTAGGGAAGCGCCGGCGATCGTACCCAGACGTCTGTGTCGCGTCTCCGGAGCACACGGAATCGGTGAAGATTCAGCGTAGCGGGTGTGGGTGATTTGTGGGGTATTCCTCGAAAACAGCCGATTAGAGGTCTGTAGCGTCGATACACCTAAGCGTCGCTACGGGGAGTAGGGTGTGAGGCTGAGCAAGAGCCTCACGAATGGATTAGGTAATCCAATGAATAGTAGCAACCAATCCGATAAGAAGTTATCGGGCACGACAGACACGCTGACAGAGCCGAACACGACAGATGCGACCGCTTGCACGCGGCCGACCGACACGCCATTCCAACAGGTCCGGGCCGACCGGACACACGGCGAGCGTGCCGACATCCCAACAGATCGCTCCGCATTGGTGCGGGCACTCTCGGGATTGCTGCATGCGCTCGTCCGGGACGACACCGAGTCGTCGACGAGCACCGCGACCGATGGGACGGCACCCGAATCGACGGCATACACCGAACGGACCGCCTCCAAAGGCGAGTACGGCTCCCGAACGGAACCCGTCGACGGCGTCTACGGTCACACAACCGACGGCGACCCGGTGGTTGCCCCGACTGGGCGACTCGCCGCGAGCCGCATCGACGCCAACTGGACGCCCGGCGACACGCTCTACGACCCTGACAGGGCTGGAGAGATCGCCGCAGCGACTGGCACGAACGCTAGCTTCCTGTTCGCCGAACAGTCCGGTGAGCACTGCGCAACGTTCGCGATTGCGTACGACCACACGGCGGGCCCCACGCTCGTCGACCCGAGTGGTGAGCGCATGATCGGTGTTGCGAGCGGCCTCGAACCGGGGACGACCCGGACAGCTCCGGCCACGACGCCGAAGTCTGTCACGAGTCGCCTCACCTCACCATGGCCAGCTCGCGCCCGCTCGGAAGCCCACGTCGATGGGATCGATCACGAGTTGCTCGAGACGCTGCCGGCCGCCGAACAGGCGCGCCTGCGCCGTCTCCGTGCGTTCGATATCCCGACCGATTCGACGCCCGAAGATGCGACCGAGGGAGTCCCGACGGCCGAGTTGGAGGTGCAGACGCCCGATGGGCGACTCACGCCACTCGGTGAGCTGTTCTCAGAGCCCGAACAGTTTGCACGGAGTTCACTCGAATCGATCGAGTATTCCCTTGCCGTCGCCGCCGAGAGACGTCGCGTCACCGACGGAATCCTGACTGCCCGGACCGATCCGGAGATGGAAGCCGGTGACGTCGAACTCGTGGGGCACGCGAAGTGGCTGGCTAATCGGTACGACGAGTACGCCGCAACCAGACCATCCAGCGACGAACTCGCAGCCGCGCGAGCAACGCGCCAAGCTGAGCGATATCGCAAGCGAATTCAGCCGCTCACCGAACTCACCGCCGAGCAGCACGACCGAGTCTCCCGAATGGTGGACCGACTGCTGAGCGACGAGTTCGACCGAGTAGTCGAGATACGCAAATCACGATTGACGCTGGCGATTGCGCTTGCGCACCGCCTCCATGACGGCGCCGAGCCGACACAGGCCCTGCTGAGGCAGGCCGACGCCGAGGCGACCGACCCACGGAACGTCCTGACGGTCGGCAACGTTCGGTACACGCCCGTCGACGCAACGCGTGGGCGATTCTCGACGCAGGGGACGGTCCTCCGGTTGTTCGAGAACACCCATCCTGCGATCAAGCAGGCTGGTCTGCTGGGCGACGATACTGGCGTGATGAAGTTCGCCATCTGGGAGAAGAGTGAATGGGACGAGACGCGACCGATGCCTGACCCGACTGATGACGGCCGGACGCTCATCCGTTCCCACCGCTTCTCCGACCTCTGCGAAGGTGACGTTGTTCGCTGTGAGGACGTCGTGAAGCGATGGTACGACGGCAACCCAACGTTCGAAACACGCCGAGACAGTACGCTCACGATCATTGAGCGACCGACCGGCGGCCAGAGCAATCGTATGGACGGTGTTCGGTGATGGTGTGACGATGAAGCCGACGACTGGTAGCGACCCGTAGCACGGCGAGTCTCTCTCCGAGACTCAGAACTCTAGACCCCCCTTTTCATAGCACACCACCGAGCCATACCATCACTGAACCTGTAGATTCGGCTCTGTTGAAACCATCAGCGACTGATAGGAACTGCGTGCTGAATACAGAGTACCGGACGTGTTTGAGAACTGTGCGGCGCTGTATTCGCTCGCTGAGGAAGGAGGTTTAGCGCCTCAATCAGCTAACTCACTCGGTCCAGAATGCCTCGATTCGTTCGTCGAGACGAGTGAGAACAGTGGCGAGTACGTCCCGCCATTCGTCCGGATAGTCCTCGCCCTCGCCTGGTGTCGGTGCATCTGGGGGCGGGTGGAAGTGCTCACGGGTGTTGTGGTCGTTCGGATGACGATCCCAGCGGCACTCCCAGGATTCTCTCGTGTTGTATTGCTCAGCGTAATGGATGTTGAAGTCGTCCGTCTCGAACCACCGAATGCGGAGATACGCACGCGTGACTCCGCCGGGGAAGTACCCGAGGTCGTAGTCTGCGACGACAGAATTCGGTGCATACGCGGGGCGTGCTTGGATATCGTCGAAGCGAGCGCTTCGAGTGAGGTGTGCGGCAATCCGGTCGAGAAGTTCTGCATCGATAGGGCCGGTCCGGGGCGGATCGGCCGGGTTGTCAGGCATCGATATGACCGGGGGAACTCCCAGCGGCTGGCTGTTCACGCCGCGCAGCGTCGAGGAGGGCCGCTCTGCGTTCGAGGGTTTCCCACTTGGAGAGTGCCTCCCACGCGTCTTCGGTTGCCATATTCCGGCTAGCTTCGACGAGGGAAACGTCATCGGGGTCGTCTGCGTCGAATTGGTCTCTGTAGTCTTCGATCTGGTCGACGGCGTCCGAAAGCGCCTCAACGATCTCTTGTTCGGAGTAGTCCTCGCGGATGTGGTCGATGCGTCGCCACTGGAAGTACGCGTCGTTGCGCTCGTATCGGACCGGGCGGCCGTCGTGGCGGTGGACCAGTCCCATCTCGTCGAACCACTCCAGATAGTCTCGAGCTGTCTCGGTATCGCAGTCAGCGAGGTCAGCGATAGCGGATACCTTGGTGGGGGTCCGAAGCCCGGTGACGACGTCAAGAAGTCGCTCGCGGATCGGTCCGCCCTTGAGCAACGATTCGGGTGACTCCAGTTCGTCGATGTCTGGCGGTGATTCGTCGCCAGAGTACGCGTCGTCTGGAATGTCAGTAATGTCCATTCGTGAGCCCCTCTTAGCGTGGGTTAACATCTGAATCGATATATATCTATTGCAAACTGAATTATTTCTGCTTCAGAGGATCGTAGGAACGCGCAGCTCGCTTCCGCACCGGCAGGTCTGATTCGATCCCCTGCGGTGACATCTTCAGCATATGGTCGTAGATTCGTTCGGTGGTTTGGATACTCCGGTGACGAAGCCGATCGCGGACGTCGTAGAGGGTGTTTCCCATCTTCGGCGTCCATCAACAAACAACCGCTACGCGTCCTGTATTCGGTACGGCTTTCGGTAGCTCTCAGCTATTGAGTGTTTCAGCAGAGCCAACTCAACAGAACAAGCGATCAACAGGGTATTAGGTCATACGTCGAATCCGTTCCGCCTGAGTGCCTCTGTCAACTCACCGTCAGGATCAGCCGCAAACTCGACCAACGATGACTCTGGCCTTGTTGTCGTATATAGATCAGAGTCAATATTGTCCGGGATTTCGTTCGTGTGTGAGTTGTCTACAACTGCGACTGATATTTTTGCTCTCGTGTCCGTGTCTTCTGACTCGCTCATTAAGTGATGCTACGGGAGAGCGACGGTTGGCCTTTGGCATTCGAGTATAATATGCTCTCTACGACAAGAGCATTTGACGGAATAAACTAGCACAGACGTACAGTACGCGCACAAGCTGTAGTGAGTGATCTCCATCGAGAAGCATCGTCGTGTTGAATTCGCGCGATCTATTCAGCACGGTCGTGACAAATTATAAGCAACTTAGAGTTTCAACAGAGCCGTAGATTCGGACTGCATCATATCGACCGTGAAGGAGAACTTCAGAACACGAGATACCCTGATGATGATATAGGCCGCGAGTGTAAAGGCAGGCATCAATGGATTCACCCATCCCGTTGTGTCTGTGCACCGCTCGCGTCGAGGATAGAGGTGGAGACTACGTTGTCACGATTCCAAAACAGGAAGTCGAACTCGGAACACTCGATGCGGGAGAAACCTATCGCGTAGGATTGTATCCCGGCCCGGCGACAGCCTCCGGACGCACGCAGGTAGGAACTCCGAAACCGGGGGCTCACGAGTCGGAGCTCGAACGGGCTACGCACAGCGCGCCCGACTCGGAGATATCACAGTCGGCCGATCCAACGTCGTCGGCGAGTGCCGATCCGTCGGTGTCGCCGGAAGAGCAGCCTGATCAACCACCAGTGGCTGAGGGCGAGGAGCGCCGTCTCCAGATAGAGGATGTCGGGGACAAGGGTGACGGAATCGCCAGAGTCGGTCCCGGCTACGTCGTATTTGTCTCCGATACGGAAATCGGTCAACAACCCCTGGTTCGAATCACGACGGTTCGCGAGAATTTCGCGTTTGCCGAAGTCCTCAAGCAATGACGAGCTTGTCCACCGTCACCGGTCATCGCGGCGTCTGAACGAGTCGAAGCGGAGTGTCCGGCAGGAGCGGACCGAGTTCACGTTGGCCCATAACTCCACTTTCTTCAGGGGAGTTCGCCTGTACCTCGATAGTCAGGAGCAGACCGACGAGGGCTTCGCCCGAGACGACCGTTGCAACGTCCATCTCGTTCCCACACGCGTTGCAGGGAACCGACTGCACCGAGATATCGGCGTTCCGAATCGGACCATCGGCCGCAGCGACGCGCTTGCCGAGTTCGGCGACAGCGATGTTAATCGCATCTTGTGCAGTATCTGCCCCGTGAACGATCCACGGGACCGAGAAGGACACTTCGTACCAATCCGTGTTCGATGTGGGAGTCATTGGTGGTATGGGGGATGAGCGGCTACGCGTCGGCACTGTTCGCAGGATCGACAGAGCGCTATCGTGGGAGCCAAGCGATCTGAATCACTTGAAGGGGCTCCATGGATCCCTGAACCCACTGATCGACGCCCGTCCCCACGCGACGAGTGAATATGTACTCATCTACGAGGGCAACGAGACACTACCAGTTGCGAGGGATTCTCCCTGAGTGCGACGTACCCATTTTCCCCGCCCGTTTGTAACCGCGAAATTGAATGGTAGCCTTCAGACTTTACTGAAAGCCTTAACGAGCCGAACGCGAAAGATGCATTAGACTAATTCCTCTATCGCATCAAGGAAGGCTTGGAAATCGTCGGCACCGGCCTGCTCGGCGATACTTTTCAACGTCCCCGTCGCGAGTTCGTCGTGCAGCGGGACCGATACCGTCCGCTTCTCGTCCGTATTCGGATCCTGATAGCGGAGTTTGACGTGGCTCCCCGTTTGATCGACTTTTCGGAAACGCCACTTCCCGAGCGCTTTCACGATCTCCTGTCCGGAGTAGGTTCGCCGCGCCACTGGTAGTAATATTCGAGAGCGGCAGTAAAAATACCCGCTGTTCGGCGCACCACTAAACGTCTACAACCAAGGCGCCGTCGACGGCTCATCGACGTCTTCATCCTCGGAGACTGGCCGTTCGTGAAGTTCGAGTGCCTCGGCGAGGTTTGCGAGGGCTTCGGCCCGCGTTTTCCCCTGGCTCGCGACGCCCGTTTCCTCGTCGCGAGCGACGTACCACTCGCCCTCAAGGGTGAGAGAAACCGCGCCAGCATCGTCGGGGTCACGGGCCTGGCTCATACTAACCACATTGTGGCTATTGGTGATATGCCTTCGGGATGGTGCCGATGAACCACGCCTCTGTGCCCTGTGAGAAATACGCACTCACACATGAGGGGACAATTTGAGAGACTCGGAGGTAACAGCGTCTTCAGTCTATCGGACCCGATATCCTGAATGTCCACTAGCGCGGGCTACGGGCTCTCAAGATCCAATCCCAGATCCGCCGTCACATCGGTGAGTGCGTGCTCAATCTGTCCGAGATCACCGCCGTAGTGCTCGGTTGCCGCTGCCGCCTGCGCCGCTCCCCGCTCAAACGCCACTATCCGCGCCTGAGTGTGTTCGACTGCCTCAGCCAACCACGCCTCGCGGGTCGCTTCGTCGACAGGTGCGATCGCCTCCGGTTCGATAGCCACGTTCACGCGGTCACCCGCCTCGTAGGATCGAAGCTTCCCGACCACGGCAACGTACGACGGCGTGACCGCCTGCTGGAGGAACTCCATCGCTTCCGGCTGGTATTGCCCCGCGTAGACGAAGACCGACTCAGAGCCGGCGTACACACGCCCTCGCCAGTACTCGGTACTCGACCCGACGTCCCTCGTCTCTGTGAGCGCCCCAACGATCAGCACGCGGTTCACCGCGACGCCAGTCGGTGACAGGCTGAGCACCGGCGCTCGCTCCTCATCGGATTCCTGAAACGTGTGCGTTGAAGCGTTGATCTCCTGGGCGAGCATCCGTCGAGTTGGCTGGCGGGCCGTCACCGCGGGCTCAAGCGCCTCGTTATTGAGATTCTCCTCGGCGGACCCTTGGGCCACGTCGTCGACGAGGAAGTACTCGCCCACAATCGGTCCAGTGAGCCGGTAGGGCCGACCGAGCACCCGCTCGACGAGTTCGTCGACGACGACGCTGGTATCGAGTGCATCCATCGCCATCGCCTGGGCGTCTGCCATCGACAGCCCCGAAGCCGCGGTCGTGGCCTCGGCGTCGAAGACCGCGTTGATCGACCGGCTGCCGTCGTCGACGACGGCCTTGATTCGGAGATCGAATTCACCCTCAACATCGCCATGCTCAGCACACCGCTCCCCCGAGAGTACCCGGGTACAGTCGGACTCGGGACAGCGCTTGATCAGCCCCGAACCCTCCTGGAGAGCCACGATAGCCCCACCGATGGTGACGCCCTCTGCAGCCGTGTTTACCGCCTCCTCGGATAGTTCGATGGCGCTCGCTGAATTGAGGCTCACCGAGTAGCGGCCCTGATACTCGTCGGTGACGACATTCTGGAATCGGTACGTCTCCCCCTCAGCCAGCTCGGGAAGATTCGCACTCTTCCACTTGACGAACTTGAGCCGGCCGGACTCATCGCCGAGTAGCCCGACTTGCGCGATCTTCTCGCTCCGGGGCGCCCAGAGTTCGACGACTTCGGCGACGAGGTCGACCCACTGGTCAGCTTCCGCAACGTCCCCGAGCATCGTGCGCTCGAATGGCGAATCCGTTGAGTACCCGGCCAGCGTGGCGAGTTCGGCCGGGAGATCCGACCACTCAAGTCCGGTATCGCGCATAACTCCTCGAACAACCGTCCGAACGGCTTCGTCCACCGGAACCTGATGGGCGATCAGTTCGTCAAGGCGCTGCTCGATTGCCTGCCGGGTGATCTCTCCCTCAAGTTCCAACCCGTCGCTCGACGACATCGTAATCGCGTCGAAGTGAGAGGTGATTGTTTCCGCACGGTCCTGTAGCTCCGTCGTGGTGGTCTGCGACATCTCGAAATACTCCTGAAGACGCTCAAGCACCGCTCGCGATTCCGACACTGCGTCAGGACCTCGCGCCGTGCTCGGCCTCCTCACTCCCTTGGGATTGGTAAAATCCGGACGGCAGGCTGAACCGATTGGTAGGCAGTTCGCCCTCCCTATCTTAGTTGAGGCTAAGATAGTTCAACCTAATCAATTTCAGAGTATCTTAGCTCAGAGTACAGGCAGCTACTCCAATGGACCAAATAAGGATCTACGTCGACTAGCGGTTCAAAGCCACCGTCGTCGGAGCCATTCCCCCAATCGTGACCGACCATCGTCGTCGGAGGGAGAGTTCTCCATCTCATAATCCGATTCGGATTGCTTTGACGTCTGCTTCGTGGGGTCGATTGCGTCTCGGTCATCACTACGCGACTCCTCGATATCGAGGTCCCCTTCAGGCGGGGCAGCAGGCTCGCCCTGTGGATCAATAGCGTCCGTGTCGGCACCATTCTCAAGTGGATCAGTGCCGGGGAGAGACGCGTCGCTGGACTGGAGACCGAGCGCAATGCGGTACCATCGAAGGCGTGTTTTGAGATCTGCGATCTGCTCTTCGTAGGCATCAAGTTGCTCCTGTTGTCGCCTAACCTTGGTTGCTAACCGCTGGGCATCCTCAACCGCGTCCATATCGATTGGTGGCACTGTACCGTCCATCGACTCCTCAGTGGAACGGTGCGGACCTGCTCCGGGAGTCGACGGGGAGGGAGTAGTTCGTCCAGTCGGCCCCTCTGATGTCTTCCCCAGGTCGACCTTGTCATCCTCTTTCGAGTCGCTCGCCGGCGGGCTGTAATAGTCGTCGAGTTTGAGGAAGGTGCGAGCGATGCAGACCTCGCCGTACGTTGCCCCGTTCCCGTAGTGACGCCGATCCCATTTTTCGCGCATCAACCCGGACTCCCGGAACAACCGATCCATCCGCTCGGGATCGCCAGCGGTCCAGAAGGCTAAATAAAAACACAACCCCATGTCTGCCTCCGACTGCGACGGATAGCGGCTGTCCCGTCCACGCCACAGCGAATGATCACCGTCAAGGAGCGCCTGAATAGTATCACCGCTCTTCGAGGCTGTCGCGCGCCTGAGCAACTCCGCGTCCGGGAGGTCCACACCCGGACCCACAACCTCGTCGATGGTGCGGGGAACGGGGGCAGGGATGTCGTCCGGCGACAGGCCATGCAGTGCCGCCTCGAGGGCCGGATCGTCCACCGCTGGGGGGTCCCGTCCGAACCTCCGGCGCAGTCCCGAGTTCGGACCCACCGGGAGAGCCGATGCTCCGTCCTCCCTCGCACCCTGTAGGGTGCCATTCGAAGCCGCGTGGTCAGTTGCCTCGGTCAGCGAGATCGCCTCGCCGTCGCCGGCGGTCTGGACGAATTCGTGATGCACCGCAAGCAGAGCATCCTGCCGGTGGGCGACCGAATCGGGTGTCTCGGAGAGGTGCGCACCAGTCACGGTGAAAAAGCGATCTCGGTCGTATATCTCGACATCGCCCCGACGGTTCCGTCCCGGCGGGAGTTCGCCCTCGACGAGAACGTGGATGCCCGTCCCCGAGGGAGACACCTCAGTGTAGGAATCGAGGCGGTCGACGATGGCGGCAGCCCATGGCTCCAGTTTCTCGGTGTTTGCGTCGCGACAGTGATCCAAGTCAACGCCGACGATCCGCTCCTCGGGGTCGAATACGAAACCCACGCCGTCAGTCCGGGTGGACGACTCGCGATGATACGCCACCGCCGTCTCGAAGGCTCGCCACGTCCCCGGATCGGTGGCACTTGCGAATGCTGTCCCGTTCGTTGGGTAGGATTTGATGGGGACCTTCGTCGGCTTGCCGTCACGGTCGTCTTCACGCCAGCAGATCCACTGCTCGAGGTCGGTCAACTGCGTAGGGATCGAATCGGTGTCGAGAGTCGGTGTCATAGGTGTCCTGAGCGTGGTGGCGATTGGTGTCGGATGTGTGAGAGATTCGAATCACTGGCTTGCTCGATACGCCGTTCACTCGGTTGATGTCTCAGAAATGTGTCTGGTGCGTGTTGACCCGTCCGTCGATCGACGAGCACTGCCAACGACCGGCTCTGTCCGGACGGGATCAGACGCGACGTGCGAGCGACTTGTCGGGGTGAGCGGGGTGCGTCATCTCCGCTTCGAGTTGCAGGTCTCCAAACCGTTCGACTGCGCTCGCTTGTGAGTCTCCCGATGAGCAACGGACCCAACCCTACTAAGCTATGTATTCGTCGAAGACCTGCATGAACAGTCGAGCATCGCGGAGAGATGTTCCTATCCGATCTGAGGGCGCTAGAAGACCTGCAACTCATCACTCGCTCTCCTCGTCTGAGAATGCCTCCACGGCATCGATGAGGTTGGTCGCGCCGAGGATTCGCCACTCGGTCAGGTCACCGAACGTCTCTTCGGAGATGGTTTCGTAATTGTTGACACTTTTGTATGGGACATCACTCACACGTCCCGCCTCGTGAAGGGTTCTGACAAGTTCGTGGGCGGTGTCGTAGTTAGGGACGACCCACACCCGCAGAACGCCCTCGTTCCGAGCCATGTCGTCGTAGTGCTTGACGATCCACTCGGGTCGAAGATTCGTGACCACCTCGCCGACGCATCGGAGTCGCCGGGTACCGTCTGAGTGCTCAATAAACGCGGCGGCGTCATAGATAATCCCACCACCCATCGGCTCGTAGTAGGTTTCGACAACGAACTCCTGACGCTCGATATACCGTTTGAGATACTCGACGTACACTTTGTGCTGAACCTTCTCGTGCGGGTCGCCGGTGTTGCGCCCGCGATACAGCGTCCGGTCGACCGCCGTCTGCCCCTCGGGAGTGACGTAGTAGTACTTGCGACCACGGATGCGCTGGATCTCTAGATAGCCGCACTCCTCCAGTTTCGAGACATCGATGTCACTGCCGGTGGTGTTCCTGATAGTAGTCATCGATTCCGTGAGATCGTAGCCATCGAGTTCACCGTTCAGCGCGTCGATCACGCGGCGGAGGAATCGACGCTCGTCGTCGGTCAACGCCGCATCTCGCGCCACATCGCTGGCATCCCGTTCCTGGGTACCGCCATCTGACGTTTGGGATGTGGCATCGTCACCAGGTTGGGAGCCGGAGTCATCCAAGTCAGATGTCTCACTGGAGAGGCCATCGCGGGTCCGTTCAGGAGTATCCTCCGAGGGTGTCGTGCCAGTTCCCATGGTCGTTCCGTACTCATTCGAGCCCCCGCCCGATCGAGAGCGTCCGTCTACATGCTCGTTCGATGGCTGGTCGTCGTTCTGCTCCGACGATTGCTCGCCCGACGTGTCGGTGCTACTGCGCTTGCTGTGACGCCCAACAGGATTCTCGTTGGTGGTCCGTCCAGCGTGTTCGGTCGTCTCCACCGGCCGGTCGGGTCTGCCGGAATTTGTGGCGCCAGCTCCCCACCGCGCAACACGCTGGGCAGCATCGGGCGGACAGTTCACTCCCGGCAGGAGACAGTAGGTGAATCGCGTGCGCGACCACTGGAGGTGATCCGCCTCCTGATAGGTCTGTGCCTGCTCTCCCCCGTCTCCAGAACCCGAGCGATACGTTCCGGGATGGACAGGATCGTCGCTATCGCTGTGACCGGGGGGAATCGGGAGTGGTTTGAGCGTCACCAGTTCCGGGGTGTCAGTCATGAACCCCGTATCAGGGAGTTGAGCCAGCCACTCCCCGCGAGGGAGGGAGGCAACCCGATTGGCCAGCCCTTCAGCGTCCAAGTCCTCGTGGAACAGTGTCGTCGCGAGTTCGTCGTCGATGGCGAGCTTCCCGATCAGCTTGGTGTTGATGTTCCGGAGAATCTCCTTGTACGCTCGCGTGTCTAGCGCATCGCGTTTGACCTGTTCGGGGAAGTGGACGATCACTTCGAATGCGAGGGCGAACTCCCGAGCATCGGGAATCATCTCGTTTCGGACCAGACTGGCTTTCAGTACCGGCGCCGCCTCGTCAATGATCAAGTTCACGCAGTAGCCGTCCGCTGGCCCAGGGAGATCTCGATCCCAGCGCTTGCGTAGTCGAACCCACGACCAGAGGTAATCGAGCATCAGCACCGTGAACAGGTTGCTTGAGGCTGGCCGGAGATCACCCGTGTCGACAAGGACGACCTTCCGTGAATCGAGCAGTGCGTCCAGATCGAACAACATCTGGTCGTCGGCGTAGGTGTCGGTCGCGTCGTCCCACTCGGGGACAAAATTGAGCATCCGCCAGATGAAATCCCGTTCGCGGAGCTTGGTGATCCGGTTCAACACCGCATCGATGGAGGTTGCAAATCGACGTGGATCGCCGCGGAGGTGGCGTCGGAGCGTTCGGTTGAGGTCACTATCCGTTACATCGGGGAGATACTGATCGCCTGGTATCTCGGCGTTCGTTTTCTGCATCTCAATGACTGCCGTCTGCATCTGGGTGGCCGCAGTAAGGAGGTCGCTGATCGCGTAAGCATCCTCACCGTGGATGGGGTCGAATAACGCGACGATCAGGTTCGAGAGGATCTCCTGAGCGACGAACGCCTGATTGTGCTGTTCCTCACCGATGACGTACGTGAGCAACTCGTTGTAGCGGTCGACCTTCTCTTGAACGGCGGCCTCCCGAGAGATGCCGGCGGCGAGCTGTGGACGGATATCGAAGAACGGGAACGCTGGGAGTTCGCCGTTCGGCCCCGGAACCGGCAGGTGGACGATGTCGTCGAGATCACCAAATCGGTGAAAGTGCGCCCGCTTGTACTCGCTGGCCATGCTGCCGCCCTTCTTATCGAAGATGAAGATCGGCCCATCGAGTTCCTCGTAGGCGGTTAGCGCATCGTTGATCATCGCGGTCGTCTTCCCGCTACCCGTCGTCGACGCCCGGAGGACGTGATGGACGAGTTGTTCCGCGGTGAGGTGAACCGGAATATTCGGACGTGAGAGCGCGGCTGTCTCCGCCTCACCGATGCACATTCCGGTATCGAAGGTCCGGAGCAGTTCTTCGTTGGTCGCGGTCAGGGGCGACCGCACGTCTGGAGTCCCACCAGACGCCCCGCGACTCGGCTTGGGAAGTGCCCCCGTACTGGGGACTGTAACGAAGTTCGCGAGTTCGTCCGGGCTGGTGACGATCACTGGCGCGTCGTCACCGAAGCGATCTCTGAACCCGGCGCGCCCGAGTCCGGCTTCGGTGAGTCGTCGGTACTCGCACTCGTCGTCGCCTAAGACGCTTCCTTCGATCCCATAGTAGGGACCGCTAAGTGCGGCGAAGGCTCCCGAGATGCCACCGATGACGGCTGCATCGCCGGCGGCTCGGATGGAGACATCGAAGGTCACAGCGGGCTGTTTGAGATCGATCTGGCCCATCCGGCTGTGCTGAGTGGACTGCCCACTGGCATCCGGCCCGCTGATGCTGCCACCGATCTGTTCGGGTGTATCCGGGCGGTGACGCTGGCGTCGTTCCTCCTCGGAAGTCCCGAGCAGCGTCGCCGCCGCCTCCTGCTTGAACGCGCTCCACATGCTCGTCGTTCCCATCTTGAGGTTACGCTTGTGCCGTTCGGCGTCCTTTGTCCAGTCGCGCTTCGGCGTGAACACCACTTGGTAGATGAACGGCTCGTCCGTCGCGAGCGCCTGTTCGAGGAGAACGCTCAGCGGGGAGCGATACCCGTCATCGTCGTCCAGTGCCAGTTCACTAAATCGCGACAGCAGAGTCATCCAGTCGTTGTTCTTCGTCTCGACGCCGTGCCATCGGACGAGTTCGGGTGGCTCGCGCTCGTCGACGTCACTTACGGATTCACTCGCAAGTGGATGAGCCGCCTCGATGTCGAACGGCTCGAATCCCTCCAGTTGGCCGAGTTCGTCGATGCCTTCGAACGCGGCCAGTTGTGTCGCCTCGCCCGAGTCGGATGGCTCGAATACCTCGGCGACGGCGAAGGGGACAACCTCGAAGTGGAACGACTCGGGGTACATCGCTCGGACGTTCGCCGCGAGCGTCTCGAAGGCTTCCCGCTCGTAGGGACGGACGCCGAGGTAGAAGTCGAACCGCTGCGTGGCCCGTGGCTTGTGGATCAGGAACTCGAAAGTGAGGTGTGTACTAACGAACGAGAGTCTCTGTTCGAGGCTGAAGGGCATCCGTCGGCCGCTCCCAGTTCGGTAGAGCCCGTATAGCGCCTTGACGACATGACCCGGCGTGACCTGCTCGCGGGCCGGCGTAATCTTGATGAATGGTCGTGTGGTGTCGTTCGACTCCGCGGCACTCGAAGAGTCGCCCGAATCCCCGCCGTTGGCGTCGACGTCGTCCGCACTCGCCCCTGTCGAGGTATCCGGTGCGTTGGTGTTCTCTGCGGTGAGCGAGTCTTCTAGACTCCCAGCGTCGGTGTCGGTCGAATCAGTTCCCTGCAGGCGGGCTGCCACAGCCGTGCGGAGTTCGTCGTCGCTGATATCTGGTATTCGACTGCGACGCTTCGACCGATCTGATTCACGCACGGGGTGGCCTCCAACATCGTCCTCTGATTGAAGACGTATCGTCCGTTCGGCGGCCAGTACGTGAGACGTACCGTTGGTGACGATGTATACTCATGGACGGGAGATTGATGAGGTCGAGAGGTAGTGCTGAGTCGCGAGTGGATAGCTCACCCGGCGATGAACTCGAGGAGGGAGACGAGGGCACCCAGCCCGAAGTACGCGACGACCATCGCAGCCCCACCCATCGTGAGTTTCATGCCGGTTTCGGAGCGCTGTGAGTTGTTCCGGGCGCTGAGCCAGACGATGAACCCCAACACCAGGATGGTCAATCCAGCGTACTGGAGCGTGATGTAGAGGACGTTGTACAGGTTGTCGAGGATCGTCTCCCAGCCTGATGTGTTCCCACCGCCCCCGCCGACCGGCGCCTGTGCCACGGCACTGCCGGTGAAGAACACGAGGGTGATGAAGACCGCGATGAAGACGATCTCGAAACTCAGGATGGGTTTCAGACGTGCGAGGCGGTTCGACAGTCGGTCGACAGCGTGCTTGGGAATCATTGCACGGCCGCCGTTTGCGTCCAAGTGTGATTGTAGTATCAGGTGTTCGCACTGCGTACCCGTGCGCGATGCGCACTCGTACGCGTTGCGTACATCGCCGACACACGGTCTAAAACCTCGGAATATGCGTCTTTTGTGGGATGTAGAGTAACAGTTAAGATTGGTACCAACTGACATAGGGACGAACTCGTAGTCGCAGTTCCCGACTGGTAGCATACAGGCAGTGACCACCATGGAAATCAAAACTCCATCAGACGGCTCCGCCCTCACGAGGAGGTCGTCCCAGCCATGAACAGAAAGTCGATACCCGTCAGCGAACAAACGCGCGACCGCCTGCTCGCGTACAGCAATCGAAACCTCCTGCAGGATCAGTCCTACGACGAAGCAGTGAACGAACTGCTTGACTGGCTCGAATTTCCCACGACCGACGAAATCTACCGGAACTACAGCGTCATCTGGGACGTTGTCCCGCGGCTGTGCGATGAGACTGCTGAGCAAGAGGATTTTGAACCGCTGGTTCGGACTGAATCGGTCGTCACACGCGACGAATAGCGTGTTGCAGTCGAAGCGTCAAACGTACTGCGCCGGAATCCATCCGTCTCGTGGTCAAGAGAGGTCGTATTCTCGGGGAGAGATACTCGAATGCAGCTTATCTGCTCGGTATGGACAGATAGCAGCCGTAGTTTGATTAGCTATGAACCGTATGTTTGCTAGCAATGACCATGAAATGGGTGTCGTCGATCATTGTAGGAGATTACCTAGAAATACAAGAGAAACATCTGATTGAGGGGAAGAAAAGTAGGGCCAGCAAGGCAGGAGTGGATATTAAGTTAGAATTCGGAGACAATCGGTGGCGTGGAGGAAGAACGATTGCCCAAGTTACGAAGATAGACAATGATCAGATTTGGGTAAAGCAGGTTTCATTCGGAGGATGGGAACCTTTAGAAAGTGCTGAAAATATCGAGGTTATTCCTCTGGAAGATATCGATGAGTGGGCAGCAAAGAACCGAGGTCGGAGCCCAAAGGAACAACAAGATCCGCTTCGTGAAAACAGGAGTCTGAGCCAGCATGAACTTAATGAAGCGCTCTCAAGAGTGGAAGAGCGGAATCAGAACTCGAATCAGAGAGTTAGAGAGAAGGTCCGCGCTCGTGAGGATGAACGAATGAAAAAAGAAGAGGAGATACGAAGACAACGATTGGAAAGACTCGCGGAAGCCGATGATGGTACTAGCGGAGATGACAATTCTTCAGATTCGTCTGTAAAGGCCCGCTCCGAGGTACAAAACGTCCTGGATAATAAGAACGATCTGATCAATGGAAACCTCTGATTCGTTCAAAGCTGGAAAGCTGGATATCTCGTGATATTTGACCGCGGAAACAACGTGACGACAGGTGGTTCAGAGGACTGCTTCGAGCTCATCGAATATAGGCTCTAAAGACCACTTGATGTCCTCTAGACTGCCTATATTGAGCTAAAAACGCTCGCGAAAACGGTGAAAAGAGTCCCACCCATCGAGACGCCGATCATCACTAGACCGTAGGTGACGCCGCGGTAGCCACGAGTCCGTGTCTGTCCGTACGGACTGCCAACAGCCCACAGCGCTGCCCCGAGCGAGAAGCAGGCCAGGCCGAAAAACGAGAGCATCCCTGAGACGGCCTGTGCAATCGGGAGTAGTTCACTAGCGCCTACGGCCCCGTAGGGCCAACCCGGTGGGAGGAATCCGGAACCGCCCATGACGTACGCGACGAGATCATAGAACGCGCTCAGCCCGAAGATCGCCACGAGTGCTGCACACGCTCCGAGGATCATCCCTTGGAAGCGAAGCGACCGGCGAGCGTTTGACCCAGAGGTCCAGTAGCCCATTACCCCAACGACGAGCGCACAGAGTGCGATGTACTTCGCCGTCAGTTCGGCCACGACGAACAATCTGAACGCAGTATCGACGATGGCGGCGATGGAGGGCATACTGACGGGGCTCATATGAAGCCTCGCGCCTCTGAGCAAAAATACTCAGAATGTACGCAATGCGCACGTCCGACTGGGCGCTCGATGATTACTGATTGTGGGACGAATGTGCGAAATAGCTGATTTTGCGGCGATACAGCCAAGATACTACTCCTCGAAGTTTGTTTGCTCGACTGTTGACGCCGGCGAGAGTGAGGTTCGTCAGTATGTATAAAAATGGACATCGCGGCGCCGCCCTCGTGCTAATGGCCCCTCTGACAGCTGTCTTCGGAGTGCTTGGTCTCGTGATGAGTTTGGTGGCGGTTGCCGTCTGCCGACTCCCCGATATCGATCACGACTACGCATGGCTGGCACACCGCGGGCCGACTCACACGATCTGGTTCGCGATCGGGATCGCCGCGCTGGTCGTCACGGGCGGATACGCGTGGCTGTCAGTATTACCGGTCGACTTGCCCATTTTGCCACTTGCACTGCTCCTCGGAGCAACCGTCTTTCTCGGTCTCCTTTCTCACCTGTTCGCTGATGCGCTGACTGTTGGGCGGGGTGATCACGCGATCAAACCATTCCACCCGCTGTCTCCACATGCCTTACGACTGGGACTGGTTCGGGCGGACTCTCGACTCGCTAACGCGCTCCTGCTCGTTGGCGGGGTGCTATTCCAAGGTTTGGCGTTCGTCGCCTTTGCCACCGGGGCAACTGGCGTGGTGACCTGAGAAGCGTGTCGAGAAATGCTATGGATTCAATTCAGATCCGATCTGGTTGCTGGCAGAAAGGTACTGCTGACTACACAGCGCGCATACAGCAATCATGCGCCCCCACGTGGGGTTAGTAGTGCTCTTCGTACTTCTGGCACCAAATGTCGTTTATATCGTCATAGCTTCCCTGCTCCATATGAAGCTCGATATATGATTTTAGCGAATGTTTCGTTCCGTTTATATTGATAATTGTTCCGTCCCAACGCCCCCAACTTGAACCCCAGTCATCAGAAGAGAACTGCTCACCATTAAAATAGAATTCGCGCTTGTCTTCAAGCTCGTTGTCTTTTTCCCTCAATTTCCAATCCACTCTTCGATCACCAGCCCACATTCGAACTAAACCGATATACTTCCCACCCTCTATTGACTCTCCTGGGACCCAACTATCTGGACCACCGCCTCCCGGGACGAACTCCATTATACTCCCCCCTGGAATGAAATCTGTCGATATTTCGGATTCTGAGTAAGTCTCGAAATCTTCTATACTCATAGGCTATCACGAAGAGAGTACAGTCATAAAACTAATCATTATCTTCTGGGGAGTTGTTGACTTCTACCCGTTACGAACGATATCCATTGTACCTGGTGTACTTCCGTCACATTGGTCATCGATGGACTAGTTCTGATCAATCTATCCTCTGTATCGGTCACGCCGATTTCGATAAATCTAGGATATGCTACATGAAAGATGTGAGAGGTCACGCAAATCCTCCCGGACGGCATCGCATATATCGCATCCAAAACACTGCGAAGACCCCGAGTACCAACCACTCGACCAAAAGCATCGCATTCGATACTGCGTCGTTCAGGTAGCTAACCACCTCGATCGCGTCGACGACAATTGAGGCGCTTGAAACAGCCACCGCCTGCGTCCGCAGATAGTACGTCGAGTGCGATTCCCACCAGTTGTCGCCGGTGAACCGCGCTTGGACGATCGGTCTGGTAACATCGACCGTCGCGGCGCCGCTCGCGTTCGTGACCACCACCGAAACCGTTGCCCCGTCGACGTAGACTTCCCGCCCGCTAATCGGTGTGCCGTCCGTCTCACGGAGGGTTATGTCGGCGGTACCTGTTCCGTCGTCAATCGTCACGTTCAGCACCGCTTCCTCGTACCGCGTGACCTGCTTCCGTGTCGTCACTGGAAATCCCCAGATATCGACGGCACTGACGGAAATCGACTCGCCGGTCACGGCATCTGTACTCTTCAGGGTGCCCGCATACTGGCCATACAATGGGGTTCGATTCGCATTCTCTGGCGCGACGATCGTATCCGGAAGCGGTGTCGCTGCGACCGACCCTGCCTCGTCGACACGGGTCGTCTCCCACCAGATGTGCCGGTCGGCGGACTGATCGGCGAGGACGCTCACGTTCTCGGGACTCATCCGATACCGCAGCATCGCCGGATACTGCCCGCCGTACGAGTGCGACGCGGCGATCTCCGAGGTTCCGCGTTCGGTCCGTTCCTCGACAGCGGTGTTCCACGAGACGGAGAAGAATCGCCACGGGGCGGTCACGTACATCGTCTTCTCGCCGACCTGCACCTCGATAGACTCCCAGCCAGCGGCGCCGGTGGCCAGTCCTTGCTCACCCGTCCACTCTATCGAGACGACATCGTCACCGGGCCGGTCGTAGACGTGGACATCGACCGAGAGGTCGTCGCTGTTGACCGTCTCGATGGGCACCGACCGCGTGAGCGTCACCGATCGGGTTTCGATCCGCGTCCGATCCCATTCGCCACACCGGGAACTGGAAACGCCGTAGCGCTTCTGGAGTTCGGCATCAATCTGGAGTGTGGCAGTCATCGTGTGGGTGCCGACAGGCAGCGGTCTCGGCTCGGATAGCGGCGAGGTGTAGTTCAGCGTCGTCCATTGGCCCGGTCCCCACTGCTGCATACTGATATTCCCCGCGGTGACATCCACTACCGTCGCCTGCGAGTCCAGTAGTCGGTAGTTCGCCCACCGCGTGAGCGAGTAGGATTTCCCATTGATGGTACAGGAATCGCTCTCGGAGTAGTCCGTGGGTACACTGATCCGGTAATCCCACGGAATGTACGTGTTCACCTGCCGGGTCTGGGTAACGTACCGATCCCGGTACCAGACACCTGGGGTGACATCGATGAAGCCGAGATAGGCGTCTCGAACCAGATCGTGCGATCCACTGCGCCACACGAGCGAAGTGGACGCCCCGTCGACGGTCGGAAACACTTCGCTCCCACTGTCCATCGGAACTGCGGCCGTGCTCCGGGCGACGCTCTCGCTCGGCGCAAGTTCGGAGTATCGGAGGAATCCTTCGACGATATCGCGCTTCCGGTCGGTGATCGTCTGGTACTCGGCGGTGTGTACCATCGCTGTACTGGGGTTGGTGACCTCGAAGTTGCTCCCGTTCAGCTCAACCGCCGCACCGTAGACGGGATTCCACCAGCCATTCGGGTTGCGAACCTCGACGGTATATTCCCCGTCGGTGTCCGTTGCCTGGCTCGCGTCAGCGTCGTAGAGCGGGAGAATGCGGAGTTCCCGTTCACCCCACTTGGTGTTCCACTCCTCGAGTGTGTACCACTGATCCCGATAGGGAATCGTGTAGTAGCCAGTGAGGCCGCTCTGGTACATATCCGACTCGTTGGCGATGACGAGTGCATCGCGCGGGCGGATGCTGTCCTCCCAGAGCTGAACCGGCTGGGTGACGACCGTCCGGTTGACCTCTCGGATGGTACCGTTATCGTACTCGTACAACTGAACCGTACTCGACCCTCGGGCGGGGTCGGGATCGTTGCTGGCGAGCACCCGAAACGTGTCGTCATAGGTTTGCGCAACGCCCGGCTCGGGGTCAGGGATCGTCAGCCCGCTGCCAGCTGCCGCGCCAGTGAGAGTACTCACAATGATCAAGAGAATCATCCCGACAGGGACGAGTCGCGAGCATCGACTGGCCGTCCGACGGAGGGTTCCGACCCCATTGCGACGCGCTGACGGCGACGGCTCGCTCAACCGCTCGTGTGAGGGGCGACCCCTCGTCTTATCCGAGGACATACCTCAGAAGGTTCAGGAACGTGCTCCAAGCCGAGCCGACGACGAACAGGCCACCACCAGAGAGGGCAAGTCGACGACCCCAAGTACGCCGCTGAAGGCGATGGCTCCCGAGCCACGCCATCAGGCCAAGCAAGAGCAAACAGAGCCCGGCGTAGATGAATACCTGGGCGGTCCAAGCCGGGAAATTGAGGAGCGCTCCGAAGTCGACACCACTCGCGAGTACGGTGGTCTCCCACCCCCCTGAGAGCCCCGCTGGCGGGACGTTCCTCATGACGGGGACAGTCGCTCCGTACGGGAATGAGTCAATGAGAACGAGCGGCTCGCTGATCGAATGTAGGTATTGGGCGTCGGAATTTGGTATCAAAGACAGACAGGGCCCCCGGGTGGGATCGTTCGCCGTATCGGTACTGGCGACAAGCCGGGTTGAGATGCCATATTCGAAAGGGGCGTGGAGTCGGTGAATCATGGGAGTCGTGTTGCGGTTCGGAGACAGTGCAGTCGGGAATCACAGAAACTCCCACTGGGCGCTACCAATGCGTACACGACCAGAGACAAAGCGATTCCAGAGTTACGGGAAGCGTACACGTACGCATTGCGTACACGTACGGGTCGCGCACAGTTGCGTGATGCGTACTTCTGAAATTACCAAGGCAGCTGGCCGGCCAGAGAACGTGTGATGCCCAGTTTTCTGACCCGGAGGATACTGTGGTCCGAGATAGAAGCGGAACCCCTCAAACGGGAGTGCCCAATCACGAGTGGAAACCATCTGAGCGCGACGGAATGCCTGCCAGCAACAGGAGGGGCGGTGGCTTATGCCTGAAATCGAGATTCGCTTCGGTAGTGAAGGAGAGTACGAACGGCTCCGCGATATTCGGGACAAATACGGCGTCCAGTGGCGAGGGATGCTCATCCAAGGTGCGAAGCAACTGAAGGCTCGTCACCACCCGGCGCCGGCCCAAGACCGCTCCAAGCGACCGTCACGCTCCGACTGTCCCGAGCGACCGGCTGAATCCGAGACCACCAATGCTGATGTCGATATCGCTCGACAGCGATCCTCCGAGTCCCGATGACTTCGACGCGCATCGAAGTCGACGACGACCAGTTCGCTGCGCTCGAAGCCATTCGGACGCACTACGGCGTTCACTGGCGCGGAATGCTGATCCAAGGCGCCGAGCGACTCGAAGCCGGCGTGGTGTTCCAAACTGAGCCCGAACGCGGCTGTTCCCAATCAGGTGGGGAGGAGGACGACTGAGATGCCCGACCCGGTACCGGTCGCAAGCAACCTGCTAGAATCGAAGTTCCTCGGGTTCTCTGTCCGCCGGTTGCTGGAATCGATGGCGATTCCAGTCGCACCCTGCGCGATCCTCTACACCATCGGATTCCCACTGCTGTTCACGTTCCCACTGTTCGTCGTGGGAATCGGTGCCGGGGTACTCGTCTTCGTGAAGACTCCGCCCGGACAACGCCCACTTCGGTACGCCCACGCGGTCGTCAGACACCGTTCGGGCGAAAACGTCTATGTCTGGGCGCCCTCGCCCGAACTGGAGAACGACCTCAGAAGCGGGGCTCGACAGGACGACTGGCTGACTCAGCCGCCTGACTCGAATATCACTACGCACCGCCCCCGATACGCCGTGGCCACCGGGGCTCCAACCGTCGATGGAGGAAAGCCCGATCGAGACGCTCGCACTAGAGCCGACGAGGAGGCTCATTGATGACGGCCGGCGGGCGGTCGACGCTCGACCTCGTGAACTTCGAGAACGTCCGTGACGGAGGCGTCGTCGAGACACCAACCGCGTACGCGATGCTGGTCGAAATCGAGCCGCGGGAGTGGCTCACACTTTCCGAGGAACGTCGCTCGGGCGTCTACGTCTCGTTCCTGACGTTCCTCCGGGGGCTCCAGTTCCCGGTGCAGTTCCTGACGATGACCACCGAGTTCGACGGCGAGCAGTACATCGAGCAGTTCGTCGGGCCCGAGTCATCGGACGCCTCAACCGCGGTGACAGCGCCGATGGCGGATCCCCACGGAGCAACCTCCGACAAAACCACCCACAGTACCGATGCTTCGGTGGATGAGGTTTCGGCGACCGACGGGGGCGTCGCGACCGGTACGGGTACCGACGCTGTCGCCCACTCGGCCGTACTCGAGTACGGCCGAGTCGCTCACGCCGAGTGGCTGGACCGGACGCTACGGATGGCGAACGTCCGTGACCGGCGATTTTTCGTCTCAGTCGCGGTTGAAAAAGGCGAGGATGATAGCGGGGGAGGCAGCCGGTTCGACGGGGTCCGCGACGCACTCCCGCTACCCACTCGTTCTCGATCCGTCGACGCCGAGGAGTTCTATCTCGACGAGGTGTGGGCCCGCGCCCAGCGAGTCGCGTCACAGTTACCCCGGACACGTGTCGAGGCGGACATCCTCAGTTCCCGCGAGGCCGTTCTCGACGTACTGTACCGCGTGTACCGAGGGCGGGAGCCGCCACTCGCGTTCAATCAAGGTACGCTCGTCGGAGTCGCAGACGAGGCCCTCACCGATGCCAACGGTGCTCCAATCGATCTAGAGGGTGTCTTCGAGGATGCCGACCGAGAGGCGACAGCCACCGCTGAAGAGTCCGAACCGGAGGACCGCCCCGAGACAGTCGGTGATCTCCCATACGGCGGGCGTGTCCAAGAGGAGTACGTCGAAGCCGTCGACAGGTCGCGCCTCCTCCAATGGTATGTCCGGAGCGTCGGGCCGATCGGGCGCGGCGAGATCTACCACTCGCCTGCGTCGGTCTATCTCGGCACGGGCACGTTCGTCGTCAGCCTCGTCCTCGCGATCATCGCGCTCGGTGCGTTCCTCGGGAGTGCGCAGCAACTCACCGTTGACGCCCCATCACTACTGATTCGGGAGATCTCGTTCGGACTCGCTGCCGGGAGCCTCCCGGCGTTCCTGCTGAGCCTCGTCGTGCTACTCCCCTCACAGCAGATCGGGAAGGCCCTCGCCGTACTCGGGATCGGTGTGACAGCCGCGGCAATCACGCTATTCGAGGCGGCCTATCCAAGCCAGTGGACCAGCACCCCCACTGGCCAGACAGCGGTGGTGGTGCCGGTGTACGCCGTCGGACTCTTCGCTCTCGTCGTGGCGGTCGGCTTCGCCGTTCGGTCACGTCGGACTGCCCTCGACCACGTCGACGATGCTCCAGCTCAAGAGGAACCCACCGTGGCTGAGGATACCAGCGCTCGTCCGGAGGCAAGCGATGGCTGAGAGCTTCCCTCCGGGACAGTACCCCACTCGACCATCCCTCGGGACGCCAAGCACCCTCCTTCAGCCATGATCCAGCGACTCAAACACACGTTCGGTCTCGACGGGCCCGATGACGGCGTCGAGTCCGTCTCGATCGACGACCTGTCCGGCGAGGAGACGCAGCACGCCATCGACTACCTACACCTGCTCGACCGCGAAACCACCACCGAGAACATCGAGTGGGCCGCCTCCCAGTTGCAGGCCGACGAGGTCGGACTCGCGAACGCGATGGAGACCCTCGAGGAGCGGGGCGAACTCGACAAGCGGATCGTCGCCCCACGGCTCGTCGAGGACCACCCACAGTTCCAGATCCGCGACGATACCGTCTCACAGATCCTGACCGTTACCTCGCTCCCACGGAAGGTTGGTCTCGGGTGGCTCGTGCCGCTCACGCTCGCCGATGTCGACCTCCGGTTGACGTTTCACGTCCAGCCACGGGAACCGAAGGACGTCCGCAGGCAACTCCAGAAGCGCTACACGCAGGCGGTCACCTCACTTGCGTTGAAACAGAAGCGCGGGCGGACGGATACCTATCAGGACCAACTCGACCGCGAGGACCTCGAACGGCTGCTCCAGCGGACCATTCGCGGCACCACTAAGCTGTACGACGTCGCGATCTACCTCGAATTGGTTGCGGACTCCCGTGACGATTTGGACGGGATGCTCGACAGAGTGGAAGCGATCCTCGCCGAGCAGGATGTCGAGCTGAGTCCGGTGAAACACCAGCAACTCGACGCGATGGACGCTATTGCCCCGGTAGTGACCGACCCCGTCGACAACACCCACCCGATCCAACTCGAAGCGCTCGGGACGTTCTTCAACCTCGTCGAGCCGTCGATCTACGACCCGAATGGGGTGCTGCTGGGGTTCGACGATACCAAGCGCCCCGTCATTCTGAATCGGTATGCTCTCTCCGGGCACTCGATGGCGATTTCGGGGAAAACGGGGTCGGGCAAGAGCTACTTCCGCAAGCTGGAGATCTACCGGCGTCTGCTCGCGGATGCGAACGTCCAGTGCATCCTGTTCGACCCTGCCGGCGACGACTACCCACGGTTCGCCCAGTCCCTCGGCGGCGAGGTGATCCGCTTCGGGGGGAATTACACGGTCAACCCGATGGACATCTCGCCGCCGGCGACGGCCGAGCAGGAGACCGGCGACGACACCTACGCACTCACCATCCGGTCGGTGATCGAGATGCTGCACACCCACTTCGACCAGCGCGACGGGATGTCCGCCGGCGAGGAAGGCGTGCTCATCCAGGCCGCCCACTACGCCTACATCTCGAAGGGCATCATCCTCGGCGACTACGAGACCTACGCTCGGGAGTCACCCACGCTCGACGATCTGATTCGTGGTGTCACCGTGATCGCTGCCGGCGGACTCAAGACGGCACGCGAGGCGGACGTGATCGACGAGGCCGAACTCGACCTGTTCCAGTCCTACGGGGTGACCGAAGTCGGGGAAGACGGTGAGCAGTCGGTCGACGAGAACCCGAACAGTAGTGGAATCTCGATTTCGGATACGATCGTCACGCCGACCACTCACCACCAAGAGCTGGCTCGGAATCTCCAGCCGAAGTTCGAGTCGTTCAAACCGGGCGGTATCAACCACAATCTGAACGGCCAGACGAATTTGGATCTCTCCTCGCGACTGGTCGTGATGGATATGAGCTCGTTCGCCGACACCGGCGAAATGCCGCTCATCCTCCACGCCATGCTCTCATGGGCCTATCTCGAAGCCAAGCGTTCACCCTACAAAGTGGACGTCACGTTCGACGAGGCGCACTACCTGCTCGGGCGACCGGCAGCGCGCGATCTCATCAACCTGTACATCCGTCACGCCCGGCACTACGAGGCCGGCCTGACGCTGATGAGCCAGACCTCTCACGAATTCGTCCGGACGAACGAACGCCGCGAGGTCTACGAGAACTGTGACGTGAAGTGCCTGTTCTACGCCGAATCGGTCTCCGAACAGACCCAGCAGTACTACGGGCTGTCGAGCGACGAAATTCGGTTCATCCAGTCAGCCGCCCGCGGACAGGACTCGAACTACTCGGAGTGCCTGCTCGCGACCAGCGTCCACGGTCGCCGTCGACTGGAGGTGCGGAGCGGCCCGTTCGAGCATCACGTCCTCGACGATACGCTTGATCCACGGGAGTGGCTGGCGGAGATCGACGGTGTCGTTTCCGGGAACAACCCAGAGGACGACGTTCTGCTGACGGAACTCGAATTGACCGACCTCCCGCACGTGATGAACCGGGACATGGACCTCGAAATGGCGATGCAGGAATCCCACGAGAACGGCATCAGCGCCGATGTCCGAGGGCTGGAGAGTGATGCCACCGGGGCGAGCAACGGAGCAGTTGCTGATGACCACCGACCAGATCGCAGGGGTGATCAGTGATGCAGTCGTCGCTCATCAAGAGTCGATTCCACAGCCCATGTGGGCGGTCGACATCACCGTCACCTATACTGGAAGGTGAGTGCCGTGGCTGACCTCTTAGATCTTGGCTGGCTTCCGGATGCGATTGTCCGGGCCATTATCGAATTCCTCCGTTCGCTCTTGGTCGGGGCGATCAACGTGATGTTCAATTTCGGGCTGAAGCCACTGCTCACGATCAATCCGACTATCCTGACCGACGCCCAGTTTGTCGACGCGTGGGACAGTGTGTTCGAACTCTCGATAGCCCTGCTCCCGATCCTTATCGCGGCAGGACTCATCGTGATGCCGTTTAGTGAGGATCAGGAGGCGACGCTGTGGAACATGGTCGCCCGGATCGTTGCCGTCATCGTCTTCATTGCCATCTCGAAGCCACTATTTGGGTTCCTGATCGAGGCATCGAATGGCGTGACGGATGCCCTCGCTCCGGCGGCGTTCAAGCTTACCTTCGACGCCGATCTCGGCGGGAGTTGGGGGGCAACCCTCGGTACGGGGATTCAACTCGTCGCGCTCGCGGTGGCTGTTCCGTTGATGCTCTTTGCAACTATTCTTTCCTCGGTGTTACTCGTCCTCCGGCAGTTCATCGTACTCACAGTCGCGGTCGGCGCGCCGTTTTTCGCTGTCCTCTGGTATGCGAACTGGGGGCCGATGAAGGCGATCAGCAGGTTCGCCTCGACGTGGCTTCGGATGGGCGTGTACGCTCTGCTAGTGGGCCCGATCATCGCACTCGTGATGCGAGTGTTCGATGTGATTGCGACCGGGGGCGTCGCCAGTTCAGGTGATATTGCCTCGTTCTACACGGCCTCGGCGCTCGCGCTGATCTTCCCGATCATTCTGTTCGTCACGATCTGGAAGACCATCGGCTGGGCCGGCCAGCCCCTCGGCGTTGACGCCGCGTTCACGACGACCGTAGCTGCCGCAATCGCCGCCACCGGAGTTGGGGCGGTTGCTGTCGGCGCCGGTGCAGGTTCCGGGGCTGTGAGTAGTGCCTCGAAGTCCTCGGCTGATGGCGCGAGTGGGAGCGGTGGGTCGAGCGGCGGAAGTGGAAGCTCTGTTGGGAGCGGGTCGTCAGGTGGGACGGCGACCGACCCTTCAGCGGGGACTGCCAACTCAAGTGTCGGGGGAACGATGCGGAACAGTATCTCGGACGCGCTCAGTACGCGTGAGCCGCCTGCGGAGGACAGCGTGGATACGGCGCCTGGGGCACTCTCCAAAACTAAAGACTACGCGTGGCGGAAGACGACAGAAATTCCCAGGGTACAGGCAGCCCAAGCGACAGCGAGTAGAACCGGAGGAGCAGTCAAAAGTCTGGGCTCTAGAGCAAAGGAAACTAGTCTAGCCAGTGCTCGAAGGATAGTCGGTTCTGAGAGTATCGACACACATCGGAGAACAATTTCTCAGCAGATGGATGCCGCTGCCGAGGCGGATTCGAACCGCGACTTCTTGACCGAGGCGTATCAGAGCGGCGAGTTCGATGTCGCCGAGGCAGCCGACCGCGGCATCCTGACCGACTCTGATCAACCTGCGGAGGGGATCTCGACAGTAGTCCCGGATGCCGACGGGACGGTAACCTACGAAACCTCGGCGGGTGAGGAGACGACGATGAACATCAACAACAGGGCCCAGCAATTCAGCGAGGAGGCACAATCGCTCAGAGAGAACGCTTCGAAATCGGCTCGGAGCGTGAAGCGGATCAGGACCGCCCAAGTCGCCGCGAAGGCCCCTGGCCAAGTTACTGTCTCAACCGGCCGAGCTGGCAAGCGGATCGGGAAAGCCGGTGTTCAGGCGGGAAAGGCCAGTGGGATTGTCTTCGCAGGAGCGATGACACGGAGCCCTTACGCAGCCCACCAAATCGGCAAGCGCGGCGGAAAACACCTCATTGGTCCCGGAAACAATCCCCAGTCGGATGGCTCTGCAGAAGATGCCGACATCGACTGGTCAACGCAGCGTGATGGCCCCGGGCAGGCTACGGACTCCCCGTGGGACGAGGACACCGGAGAGGAGCCTTCCAAGACGGTGTGAGTTAATCCGCGACGCCACAGGTCAAAGGATATGGGCGAGAAGTTATATTCAATCACCACCATGAAACGACCATAGACTATCGCGAACGCCTCTGTCAAGGTCGTTCCCGATGGCTGTATCATCGCGCGGCTCGCATGACCACTCCCCTAGCGCGGCTCGTCCGTGCCAACCGCCACGCTCGCCCCCTCGCGAACTTTCAGAGGATATCCTTCGGATGATTCGATGAGTTTCCTCAATATTGCGCTCTCAGTCGTTGCTTTCCTCGGATTCTTCGCGATAGTGGAGTATGCGACCTATCGAATTATGGAACGGGAACACCGGAAGCGGGATCTCTACCGGTTGTTCTTCATGCTTGCGTGGACTGCGCTGGCGTACGTCCATATGTGGTTGATCGCACCTTTGCTTAATCTGCCGCCAACTGCCGCTGTCGGACTGGGATTCGCTCTTCTATTCGTTTTCATCGCAGGAGGTCTCGGTGTTCCGGGTCTGAGAACGATAGCGGACATCGGACTGTACCCCTTCGCGCAGGTGTACGAATTGTTCGTGGTTCTCTTACTCCTCACGGAGGGTCTGACGCTGGCATCCTCCTTCGTCTCTGTCTCGCAGTTGAGTTTCCTGAGTAACGTCAGTCCGAATAGTCCACAAATCCAGGCTGCACTCGGACTGGGAATCGCTGCTTCGTTCGTTGCTCTGACGTTCTACGACCCCCGAGGAGAGAACGGCTATTACTACGCCACTGGAGAGTACCACCAGCCGTCCGTCGATTACGAGAAATTTCGCGAGATTATGGACGATGGACGAACTGACCCCGACAGTTCAGAGACCCGTGTGACCAACTCAGATTCCTCTGAAAAGATCGCTGACGCGACCAACCCAGAAGCTTCACGAGTCGCGGCAAAAGCCCTGGATACCCCAGACTACGAGTACAACTGGACTCGTTCGGACGTCGGCTTCGACGACATCGGCGGCTACTACGATGTCAAAGAACGACTCGCCGAGGAGGTCCTCCAGCCAACGCGGGCGAGGGCACGCGGAGACGACCGTTATGATCGCTTCGGGATCGAGCCCGCACGAGGAATCCTGTTCCATGGTCCACCAGGAACCGGGAAGACGCTGTTCGCCCGAGCGCTCGCCGGCGAACTCAACGTCCCGTTCGTCGAGTTGGGGCCGGCGGATGTGAACAGCAAGTGGATCAACGAAGGGCCACAACGAGTGCGCCACTTATTCGAGGAGGCTGCCGCTGTCGGCCCTTGCGTCATCTTCCTCGACGAGGCCGAACACCTCTTCGGCGGACGGGATGTTGGCGCCGGCGGCGCCCACGCCGAGGATCGGAAAATCACCAGCGAATTGCTCGTTCACCTCACGGCTGAGGATCGAACGGCCATCGTGGTTGGCGCAACCAATCGGCCCGATGATATCGACCCTGCGATCCTCCGACCGGGACGGCTCGCGTCGCACATCGAGATCGGACTGCCCGAGGAAGAGAGCCGACACGCGATTCTCCAAACGAAGCTTACGGACGTACCACATGATCTCACCGGCGACCAACTGGCGACGCTGGCGAAACACACTGCCGGCTGCAGCGGCGCCGACATCGAGGAATTAGTCACGGATGCGAAACGCCAAGCCGCACGGCGGGACGCACGGAAAATCTCCATCAAGGACTTTCCCTCTGCGGAGGTTGCCACGGAGAAGACAGATATCGAAATCGAGTCGATCACTGATAGAGATCTGAACGATCCGAGTGAGTTCGAGCCAGTTCCCGAAGACCCATTTGACGATGACCCGACGGCCGGACTCCGGTAGCTCGGAGAAGATCTAAAAGTATGACTTGGATAGCACCGAAGCAACGGAAACGGTTCCTGAAAGAGTAATCAAGAGTGGACACCCGGCGGTGGTCTCCACGATACCGAACACTGTCGACGGCGTTCTGATCAGGACGACAGCCAGTTGGTTTCTTGACGGACCGAACCCACAGGCCCACGGCTGAGGCTGGCGTGAGCGAGTCCTGTTCCAAGTGCTTCGATGTGCAGGCTCTGTGCAGTCGCCGAAACCGTTATGCACCTATGTGCAGAGTTTGCACATAGAATGGCCGAGAGAGACGGACCGCGACGGGTACACTTCCAGTCGCCGGAGTATCTCGTCGACCGGCTGGATGCGATCGCGGAGCTCTTCGACAAGGATCGGACGGATTTGCTTGTCGAGGCGATTCGGGAGTACATCGAAGACACGGCCGATAGCGAGAAGTTCCAAGAACTCGTCGCGACCAAGTACTACGACGACCAGCTTGAGTTCGAGACAGTCAAGCAGTTGGTCGGCGCCGAGACCGCCCAGCGACTCCGGCTTCTCAAAGCGGATCTCGAGGACGAGCCATTCGATCTCGCTGCCCCCGACGATGTCGACATCTACGATGGCGACGCGACGACGGTCGACACCGCTGACGACGATCGATGAGCGGCCATCGACTGCGAACGGTCGTCGCTAACACCAGCGCACTCGTTAGTCTCGCCGTGCCTGGTGCGGACGCGACTGTCGACACCGACATTCCGGATCCATTCCAGTATCACCTCACCTCAAATGAGGTGTACGTGCCGCCGGAAGTCGTGGCCGAGCTCCGTGACATAACACAGTATCAAGACATCCACGGCGCGGCTGCGAACAACGTCCTCGCAGCCCGTGGTCACTACACGGTTGAGGATCCGTACGAACGCGACGATACGCCGGACTCCCGACCGACGTTCGGTCTCGGTGACGGCGAAACCGATGGCATTGTCCTCGCGAACGCACTCGCAGTCGACGGGTTCCTCACCGACGAGTTCGGCGGGACGAACTTCCCACTCATCCACGCCGTGCTGCAGGGTCCGCGGATCGTCCCGACACCGCGGCTCATCGTCGACTACGCCCGGAACGGACATATGAGCCACAAGGCGGCTCGAACGCTGGTCACGGTGATTAGCCCGCATCGGAGCTGGGAAAACAGCCCGTACGTCGCGCAATTACTCCAGCGCCTCGACGTGTAACCGGTCTACAGCCCATTCCTTGTACTCGGGTTGAGTCTGTCCGAACCGCCGCTCCGCAATCTCATCAAATACGTCTTCGAACCGAGCGACGTCAAGATCAACCGTCGCGTGGAAGTTCTCGATAACTAGCGTCGCGACATCGTCGGCGGTCACCTGCGGATATCCAAGTTCAGCGGAGGCAAGGAACCGTGTGCGATCGTTGATCTGGTGAATGACGCCAACCGACGTTTCGAAGACGGCGTTCGTATCGGCGGTAATCGCGACCATCGGTCGAAACGTCACCTGCGAGTAGGGAGACGGTAGATCGCGGGGTCGATGTTGTCAATACCGCGGAATGCTTCGCGAACAGGTGCGCGGACATCGGCTGCAGGTTCGTACGGACGGAGTGTCTCGTATTAGGAGAGATCACTCGCTAGTGACAAACAATTATTCATCCGACTGTCCTGTTCGTACGCATGGCTGCGGAACTCCCAATTAGTGCGCGCGAGGCACCCGCTGATTTTTCAGGTGGACTTCCAACACGTCCTCCATCAAAAAACGAAATCCGACAGCTCTTGGAGCTGTGGAGCAACGTCACTCGGATTAACTCCCTGCGGATTGAACAGTGGGGGGAAACCCAACGGAGCGAGTACATGCTTTGGACAACGGATGACAGTCGGCAATTTCGAGTGATGTGGGACGATGACAAGGAGCGGTTCGAGACGCAGGAGCGAACTGCGCCCCTTTGACTCGGTTGACTCATATGGCGTCTCCGGCTGGGTGCGGATAGTTTGCGACACGTCGGTAGTCTCATCCAACACGGATGACACCAAGACACCAACCAAGAGTTCGACCCGTAACTAGCAATATGATGTTCAAGGAAGCGCTTCGTTAGTATCTGTTCGCGAATACGGCCGACGCTCTGAAAGCGTCGACGTGGATCAGCCGCGACAACCGGGTGAAGATACTTACGGCACTGATTTCCAGATAGGATCGATGCCAGAAATAGGGCTGGACTTCGAGCAGGTTGCCGAGGAATACTCTGACATCTCAGATTCGGTTCGGTCACTACACAAGAACATGGGTGGGTTCATCGAGACGATTGAATCGGATGTCGTCGGTACTGGGATTGAAGGCGCTGAGGACACCGTCGAATCTTACTCAGAATTCGAACGTGCTCTGCAGCAATTCGATACCGAAATCACGTATCTAATGGAAATACTACGTGGGAATACAACGCCCGACTCCCTCGAGGAGTTCGACGATATCGAAACTGCGTGTGACCGACTATGCTTCGCTGCAGAGCAGTTCCAATCGGATTGTCTCCGATTAGCCCAATCATTCTCTCAGGCAGGAGCGACAGACGCAGCTGAGAATTTACAGACACTTGCGGTAAATTTCGGAGCCATCAACACATCGATAAATGAATCCTTTTTCGACAACCAGCTTCTCACATCGCTCAAAGCGTACTATTTTCCGAACTCCATCGTGGAGAATATTCCCGAGATTGTCGAAGCCCTGGATGCTGAAAACTTGGAACGGCGACAAAATTCCTACGGCATGCTAATGATGGCAGCTGAGGAAAAATCAGCGGCGGTCGCTCCATACGCGGACCAGATTGCGGACAACCTGTCAACAGCTTCACCTGGTGAGCAACAGAATCTGCTGGGAACACTCAATGTACTGCAAAGCGAGGGCGAAACACTCGGTCGCGATGTCCGATCGGACGCACTAGACCTCGTTGATGCAGCAGATCCGTCCGTGGCCCTATACGCATCGTTATTACTCGCAAGAGAAGCGACAACGGCTGAGCAGGCACAGATCATCACCACTCGCATTGAATCGTTACTCACGAAAGACATCGAAACCGAAGAATGGGCCAATGCAACCTTTGTCCTGTACGAACTAGCTCAGTCACATCCGGACGCGGTAGAACACGTCACCCCAACGGTAGCGGAATTCCTCACGGTTGAGTCGCCATCAGTCCAAGAGAATGTAATCGAACTCCTCGGCGAAATCGGGGCTACAGAATATCGTGAGGATATCAAAACGGTTCGAACGAACACGACTCACGATGACGTGATCAGCGCCGCGGATACGGCGCTCGAAATGCTTCCAGAAGAAACCGAAGCCGCACCTAATAACACGTCGCGAGAAATCCGATCAGACGATGAGGAGTCAATCATTGAGGAGATTGAAGATGCATTCGAAGAACTATGATCGCCCAAATGGTAGGGATCTCCCCGAACAAGATGTAGAGAATGGCCGCTGTCAAACAGATTTACCATCTATCGACTGAGGAAGGATCACGAAGTAGCCATATTGGTGGACGGTGAGGTTACAATCAATCCGAAGCACCGAGTCGAGGGCCCCAATGGGCCTTTGGTTCGACCGATTCCGTAGGCAGCTGATCCGCAGTTTCCGAGATTGCACGCTCTAACGTTGCCAAATCGAGTTTCGGATCGTCATCCTGTCGCGCAATCCGTGCTGCAGTGAGAATAACTCGTTCAATATCTGCGCCCGTATAGTCTTCTGTCCGGTTTACGAGACGGTCCAACCCCCGTGGCTCTGCCTCGACAGCTCGCTCAAGCTCGTTCTCCAATACGTCGGAATGAGCGTGAATTGTCTCCAGATAGTGATGGAAAATAGCACGACGTTGTACGACTGAGGGACGATCAAACGTCACCCTGCGATCTCCCAGTCGTCCTGGGCGAACGAGTGCCGGATCCAACTCGTCTGCTGCGTTCGTCGAGGCGATTACACGCAGCGGAGGCGAATCAACATCCGCATCGGGCTGCCGTTTGGCTTCGACACCATCGAGTAACACGAGCAACTGCGAGACAACTTGCGCTGTGTAATCCTGTGTACTACTCGCCCGAGAGGAGCCAATCGCATCAATCTCGTCGATGTACACTAGGGGAACAGCAGATTCCCGTGCTTGCTTGAACGTCCGTCTGAGGGTGGCTTCGGACTCACCGACCCACCGACTCAACACTTCGGGCCCGCTTATGGTGACCGGCACCTCGCCGTACAACTCGTCACAGACCGAACACACGAGTTCGGTCTTTCCAGTTCCTGGTGGTCCCGTCAACAGCATACCTGTCTCGGCCCGGAGCCCCCAGTCGCCGAACGAGTTCGTGAGGAAATCCCTGATAGCTGACCGTTGCTCGTTCAAACCGGCCACCCGAAGGGACCGGACGCTTCCCAATCCGTCCCTGTCACCTCTTTGTGCGTCGACCAGATACGCAGCCGAGATTGCATCGATCTTCGATTCCGAGATCGAGTGGAGTCGATGACTATCGACCTCGATTCGAAGAACAGCCCTAGACTCCCGAAATTCCTCAGCTGCCACAGGAATGGTGTATCGATAAGATTCCAGAGGTCGCTCCTCGTTCTCTTTGGGAGCATATCGATATCGAGTCTGTACCTCGAACTTCGGGTCCAGTCCGAACGTATCGGTAGGATCAGAATCGACGAGCGCTTCGAGCTGCTGACGCTGAATCCGTTCGTCGTCGACAAACAGACCAATGCGGATTCCCGTATCGCGTTCAGCAATAACTTCCGTGAGCCATCGTTCCAAGTCAGTCGATCCAGCACTCATTGATCATCACCGAACCACTGGTCGAGACGTGTAGGGGCCGCGACTAGTTGATCACACCCGGATCGACCGAGTTCAGGGAGACAGAGAACGGGATACTCCGGCTCGCCACTTCCTTCCACTAACCGTTCGATCATTCGAGCACGGGATTCCGACCGAAAGAGAATCCGCGGCGGAACCACCACACAGAGTTTGTAGCCTTCCTCGTCGCCATATTTTTCGACGGTTTCGCGTAGCTTGCGTAAATTGAAGGCCCCCTCACCACGTCCCGTCTCGAATTCGATCACGAGGTCCGTCCCCTCATCCAAATCGAGGGATGTGGCCGCAAGGAAGTCCTGTGTTCCAAGCCACGACCACATCGGAGTCGAAGCCGACGCGGAGACGAGTAGGTCCGGGACGGCCTCATCGAACGGACCATCAGCTTCCGAATCGATCAAACCAGACCGAAGAAGATGCTCGGAAACGAACGTATCGAACGAAATCTCCTCGTTCCGTTGTGCATACTGTTCTTTCATTTGCCACGCGAGTCCCCCAGCTAGAGTGGCCTTCCAGAGATAATGTTCGTCGCTCTCGCGATCTTCCTCCTGCTGTCGTTCGGTGAGGGCGATGCGGGCCCAGTCGTTTCGGCGGAGACGCGCTTCCTGTGCCGCCTCGATCTCGGCAACTCGCTCGTCGCGTGCCGACTCGAATCCGAAATATTGACTCACAATCTTCCGGAATGCAGCCTCGTCGTCGGGTCTGGGCTTTGCAACTCGTATCGGTGGCTGTGACTGAGAAAGGTGTCCAGAATCCTCCTCGGGGTCGTGATCGTCCGTCCGTGCCACGTCCCTGTCAGGAAGACCCACAAGTGTCCTGACCAGCGCCGCCTCAAGGTCGGAACGGAAGCGCGATTCGAGATCAGATTGTGAGACATTGAGCAGTAGATATCCGAGCTTCCCTCCATAGAGCGAATCGACCAGATTACGCAAATCCGACAGCGGTTCGCCATTCTCGTGGCTGATGTCGATGCCATTTGGGGTTGCGTCCACGGACCACGCGTCGCCCGTCAGATCGAGCGTAACGACCGAGCCGTGAACGGTGACAGACTTGAACGTTCCCGCTCGAGTGGTGAGCGTCTTCGTCCGTGGGCGACCTCCTTCCAATTCAGTGTATGTATCTCGCAGGACTCGCTGGAGGAACGGTAACGAGTCGAATTCGGACGGATCGACATGAACGATACACTGTGGCTTTGTTACAGAATACGGTGTCCCGCCCCGCCACTCGTAGCCCGGGTCTTCAATCTCTTCTTCTAGTCGCGGCTGTTCGCCAGCTGTCGCTGATTCGGGTTGCATGGTGTGTGTAACGTCTCGGGTATCCACGGAGAGTACGGTTTGTCGGAGTGTGCCGACGGATTCGGTTTGGTTCGTTTCGCGTTCGTGCAGTTGGATCGGGTCGATCACTGTCTCGGACGGCCGCGTCCGATACGTCCCAACGCCGACGGTATCGGAGACAGAAGGAAGCGTCGTGGAGGAATCCCGATTTGAATCTGACTCAGTCGATGTCGAGTCCGAATCGGATCTATCCTCCATTCCAGCTGGTCTGACTGGCGAGACCGGCTGATCCAGCACTTCGACGACTGTGGACTCGATAGTGGCTACCCTCCTTTGGCGGGAACTAAGCGACTCGGGACGCACCGATGCATCGACGGGCCGAGTTGCAGTAGAGAAAGCAACGCCTTCTGGTGTCAGGATGAAGCGGTCAGAGAGCGATTCAAATTGCGTCGCGGGGTTTTCAGACTGATCGTCGGGGTCTTCTGATGACGTGGGCTCTCCCTGAACCCCACCCTCAATCTGGCCGAAATCTGCCGGATTCTCCGGGTCAGATTCTGAAGACTCCTCGTCGCGATCCGCATCACGCATTATCGAACCAGCCGGCCGCTTCGAACATTGCGTTCACATCGTTGTACGAACGGTCGAAATACCCAGAGCTTCCGGATGTCGCTGGAGAGTACATATCGAAGGACATCAGCCTTGGGCGCCGAGCATAGAGGATCAGTGGCGTGCCACACGCTGCGCGTGTGAAGATCCCTTGTTCGCCCTCATCGAGTTTCGGTGGGGTAGGCTTCATCGCCCGGTCGAAGAGATCTTCTACGACCGTCTCGGGTGAGCCATGTGATTCGATAAATCCACGATAAAGCTGGTACTGAAGTCCAGAAATACGGTCATACGAAGGATTCGGAAACTCGCGATTAAACGCGGAGGAAAGTCCAAGTATCTCATCGAACCGCCGAACGAGTTCGGGCGTTCGATTCTTGTCGTATGACAATTCCAATCGACGAATTTGCTCAAGTAACTCCCCGTCGATTGCCGAATCCACGGCCTCAGCAGAGGTCCCGGTATGCGCGAGATACAGGGCAGTAGCCTCTGCTCCGATACCCGGTAGTAGCGACACGAAATGATCGACCCAGTCCTCGAATTCAGGTATCAGTTCGATAAGTCCTTCACTGACAGTAAAGAGTGAGTCAGGGAAGGAAGGCGGTGAAATACCGGGCATCGGGTCGATACGAGTATCCAACTCGTCGCCGATAGTCTTGAGTGCCTCAAAGGCAGCCGAAACGCGCGTTCCCTCGGTAACCGTAGCTAATTCGGGTTTGTGAATCATGGTCCGCTCACGGTCGAATTTGGTCGCGAACGTCTGTAACCCGTCGCCACGCAGTTCGATTGATTCGCCGCCGAAGGACGCCGTCCACGTGAACTCCCGTAGCCACCACGGTTCAACGGGCCCGTCCTCCGTCTCGTACGTGCCGATGAGGGTGTGGGAAACGTCCGGGAGGTCGGTATATGGTACTTTATTTGGTGGATCCGCCTTCCCAGTAACCGTTTTCCAGAGATCGGTTTCGACGGATTCGTCGAAGGTCGATGCTGACGGGAGGCTCAGTATCCTCGCCAGTAGATGCTCGGCGCGTTGGAGGCTCTCGACGAGGGAAGACTCCTCAAAGTCGGACATCACGTACCGCTTCCGTGCAGGTAGTTGATAAGAGTACGTGCGCAATTCTCAGTGTTGATCAGGTAAAATCGACGGTCCGTCACCACTTGATTTTCGTCTCAATCCTCGAGTAGTCTATCAGCTTGACGATATTAAAGAAGCAGTCGACAAAACGCTAAATGTCCGGAGAAGGTGTCGGAAGGGGATGAGGAACAGTAATGAACGCCGGAAGTTGTACCCTGGATATGGCTGCGGATCAATTCCCCTACCGGACGGACATCAAGTGCCCGTTCAGCCCCCAACACCCATCTATTTCATACTGGCCGGCCCACGGGTCTCCATGGAGATCGGGCTCGTGAGCTGTACCAAAAGCAAACGCACTGAGGCCGCAAAGCCGGCCAACCTCTACATGAAATCTGCGTTCTTCAGAAAAGCGCGGGAATACGTCGAAGAGAATCACGATACGTGGTACATCCTTTCGGCGAAGCACCATCTACTCGCTCCAGATGGGGCAGCGATCGAGCCCTACGACGACACGCTGAGCGGAGCCAGGAAGGGGCGAAAACGAGACTGGGCACGAACAGTCTACGAGCAGCTTCGGCAAAAAGAGCTGCTCGAAGAGGGAAATCGGCTCGTATTCCACGCGGGTCGGGATTACTACGACGAGTTGGTGCCCCTGCTTGAGGATACGGGAGTGGAAGTCGAGACGCCGACTGATGGATTACAGTTCGGGGAGACTCTCGCCTGGTATAACGAGCATCTGTAGCGCTCTCTACTAGTCCTATCCAGTGAACTAAGCGAATCGAGAAATTAGTCAATCACGTCACACAGAGGGCGAAATGGCTCACTCGGAGTCGTCCATCATCTCGGAGATCTCGGACATGAGGTCGTTCACGAACTCCGGATTGTCCGTCGTCTCGCTCTCTATAGCCATATCAGAGACTCGCTTACTGCTCGATATCACACCAGCCGCTTCCCGAGCATCGTCCCAGCTATCGAAATACCGATAGATGACGTTCTGATCGATACCATCAACCGTACTAATTCGAACCATCGTCGGTGGCTCGCTGTGCTTCGAAGTGAGCCGCTGGATTTCCCGAAGGATGCCCGTTTTGACTTGATGATCTGAATTCCAGATATCGCCGTACGTAGCCGTCTGGCCGTGCAGATGGTCGGTAGGCAGATCAGCTTCTTCGAGTGCCGCCTCTAAGGAACCGAATATTCCGAGGAAAGTACCGGGAGAGTAGCGGGAGTGAAGACAGATGTCCTGGGGAAGAATCCATTCTGTCGACCGTTCGTTCACAGCCCCAAGCTCCTCAAGGAGGTCGGATTCGGTCGGATCAGTCGGGGGAGAACCGTCGTACTCGAACGGCCCCTCCAGAATAGCAAGCGCATCTTCGACAGATCCGAACTCCCGCTCAAATGTCGTCGTGGCGTACGGACTGTAACTGCGAATATCATGGGCCGTCGGCTCGCGTCCGAGTTCGAACGCCAGCCGATACAGTTCGTCCAGCAAAGCAGCTCGATGGCCGAATTCCTCGTCAATTAGATAATCGGTCACGTCCCAGAGTCGCGCCGTGCGCCTGAAGCCAAGATACTCCTCCGGAATATGTTCAGTGTCCACACCCACAAGCGATAGCGTGTTCGGCCAGCTACCGAATCGGCGGAGATAACACTGTGTTGGGTGCGAACTATATTCGGTCATCTCCGTCGGCGTAGGCGGTTTTCCGAGTTGACGTCCAACGTACTCCAGTTCGGTCAGTAACTCTTCGTTGGACCAGCCTTCCGACCGCTCAACCGCATCCGCTACTTGCGACCATGATTCGAACGCGCGGGCGAAATCACTCGGAGACGCGTCGCCAAAGAACAGTACCTCCTCGAGCAGTGGTGGACGTTCGAGTATCTCAGCGAGTTCCTCAACGGAATCCGATAAGATCGGTCCGGGGACAGAATCAGTGTGTTCCCGCGGTTCCCGAAATTCTCGCGTATCGATTGATTCGAGTGCGTCGATGGCCTTCGAAAGGCTTCCGAACTGGATATCGTAATGTCGCTCGTCGATTACACCTCGGTTTTCGAATGCCTCTTCGAGATCGCTATCGGCTCGCGAGCGAATGACGTTCAGTTCGGTCAAAAGGTCGGTGTGTGAGGGAATATCGTCGCTGTTGCGCTCGTATTTCTGCCGAGTTAGGGAATGTGTCGGGGACAGATCCCGTTCGTTCGGAACATCTGCGACTTCGAGCGCCTTTCGAATCCGGGTTGTCGTCGTGTATGACCACTCGTCGGAAATATACGCTTGAACTTCCTCGACATTCGGACGGTGTTCTAGTTGTTCACAAACTGTTTCGACATCAAGAGCCATGTCCTTCGTGATGTCTGCCTCGTCGGCGTCTAAACCAGTGGCCTCAAGAACGGCATCCCAATTAGAGAATCCATCAAGAAGAGGGTCAACAGCCAAGTCGGTTAGCCTCCGAACATACGATTCAGTTGGTGGACGACCCAAATTCGCGGTGATCGCCTCAAGACGCTGGTGTTTTTCCTCCGGAACAATTGCGTCCCCGACTGATCCTGAAGGGTCCACCTCTTTAACCGCCACTTCGATGGCCTGGTTGATCAACCCGAAGTTGCGGATGTAGTCTTCACGGAGGAAATTAGTCTCCGAAAGGACAGTCTCACGGGTCGGAACCGTCGATTTGTCCCACGCCAATCGTCTGATTTCGTCGATTAATTCCTGTTCACTCGGACGTACGTCCGCTGCTTCAAGCGCCGATCCCCATCCCCCAAACCGGTATTGGTAGTACGAACGCGGAAACCGGTTCTCGGGAATTGATTCTGAAAAAAGGGTCTCGTATCCTTGCTCGTTCTTGATACGGCGGATTTCGGAGATTAACTCCGCCTTCGAAGGGAGAACGCCAGCCGCCTCAAGCGCTTCTTCCCACGAATCGAACTGGTGAAGGCAGTCATCAACACCGTAGAGATCGCCTTTAGTCGGAATTCGATCAGTTTCCGCGGCAAGTGCTGCAATTTCATCTGCGAGATTACGCTCATCAGGAATAACATTAGCCGCCTCAAGCGCTTCCTCCCACGAATCAAAGTGATACTGATAGTCAATTCGTCGAAGATTGGTACGACTCGTTACGTCGTTTGGAGTCGGGAGCCAACCAATCTCTCGGTTGACTCGTCTTATTACACTCGCTACATCGTCTCGCTCTGGGAAGGCATTAGCCGCTTCTACTGCCTCACTCCAGCTATCGAATACACTCAATAAGATACTGGCCGGCACATCAATCCACTCATTAAATTCGACTTCTGTCGGCGTTCTGCCAAGTTCCTTTTGGAGCTGCGATATTTTTGGGGTGACGTCGTCCTTGCCATAGAAGAGATCCGCCTCGGAGAGTGCGTCCTCCCACGAATCAAAATGATGTAGATAGTCATCCCGTTGATACGGAGTCTCGTCCACAAATTCTGAAGAGTTGGGAATCGGTCCCGAATCCTGTGCGAGATCACGTATGTTCTGTATAATCTCGTCTGCACTAGGGAATGCGTCAGCAGCCTCAAGAACATCTTGCCACGAATCAAAGTGTTGTTTATAACAATCTTGTTCGAGAAAACTGTGATCTCCAAATTTGCTAGCTGTCGGCGTGCGACCAAGCTCTCGCTGGATCCGCCGTGTCTCAGCGATTACATCTGCTCGTCGGGCTTGGAATTCTGCCGCCTCAACAACGTCAGTCCAGGTTAGAAATTCGGCAAAGTAATCCTCAACAGAATAGCGGTCCGTGTCACGAAGCTCGTAGGGGCGGGGAAAGTGTCCAAGGTCGTCTCTAATCTGCCTGAATTCCACCAAGAGATCCTCACGGGAAGCCTCATCGCCACTCATCATTCACAAATCCTCCCCCTCTTGGTTATAAATCCGAGCCCGTCAATCTCAGTGTCGATAAATGACGTCAACCACCGATTCGAAATTAGATGAGGAACAGTCCGGAATATCGCTTCAAACACAGTATCTGAGGTAACCGATCAGTAATAAGTCGATAAATTGAATCGGAGTACAATCATCCCATTATAAACCCCAAGAATCTTTTCAGGATGTCAAGTGGTATGACACATGGATCGGCGTAGTTTTCTCTCTAAACTTCAGTCGGGGGTAATCATAGGGGCTAGTAGCGCACTTGCAGGCTGTGCCAGTTCTAACACCGAACGTAGCGAGCAGACTGACCCTCCGGAGGATCAACGATTCAGATACGTCTTTGAGGATACAACGGGGACACTCGGCGCTGTTGGTGAGCACAACCAACCGCCAGCGGACGCCCCAGACTGGCAAGTGATCGAGAATACGTTCACAGAAGCCGAGTGGGCGGAGTTGCGAGTGAACGATATCGAATATGCGGAGGCCTACATGGCCGGCGAGACGGTGCAACCAACGGACGGCACTCCTGGGACACCAGACGAGATTATCACACAGACCCAAGAGCGATACGAGAGTGGTGACTCACGCGGCCCGATCCCGTTCACGGAAGCGTTAATCGCTGCTGAAGACGACATCTCGGGGGCTGAGTTCCCTGGCGATATCGTCCCGAACATCGCCCACTACGCTCTCAAAGAACTCGGCTACGAGTTCCCGGGCTACAGTCTCTCTCCAATTCGTGCTGTGACACCCGTCTCGGGCGGCTACGATGGGCTCAAGCCAGAGACGATTCGGGAGACGGGCGCTGCGCCAGGAGTAGCAACGGACCGGGTCGGAACGTTCGGCGAGATGCGGACGACCCTGTATTTACTCATGTTCGAAACCGACGATGGGGTCCAACTGCGGTACGTTGAGAGGCCAGCATTCAATCCGTGGTATCTGTACGATACACTTCGGAAACCAACCGAGAGCGTCTACCGGGAACCGCTGTCCAAGGACTTCTATACTATGCGTGGGACACAGGGGCGACCGATCAAGCAGTTCCCCGAACACTTTGTCACTGCTCTTGACTTCCGGAAAGCGGCGCGAATGCGGGCCCAAGGGCTCCTTAAGGAAGGGGAACTCCGAAAGTCTCTCGTCGGTGCTGCATTATCCGTAGTCGAAAATGGAGAACAGGATAAAAGCAAGCCAGCGGGAGCGCCTCTCGGATGCAGCGGCAATCGTGGCTACCAGATCGAACTGCTTTCCCACAAATTTGGCAACTCAATCGATGACTTCGTCGTCGATCCGTCTGCCGAGCAACGGAATCGGTTCATCGAGTTCGGGCGGGCAATTTACCTGATCTTTGAGACTCAATTCGGCGAAGATCGCATGGGCGACCCAGTATTCGGTTACGACCAACCACTCGAAGTGGCTGGAACGCTAGACGCCCCCGAATTGTACCACCGCCCAAAGGAGTGCTAAAGGAGCATGAACTGACAGAATGGATCAAGTTTCTACGTCGTCGAACTCCCGACGCGAAACCTGTTCAAGTCGCCGGCCGAGTGGACGGTCAAGGTAAGCGGCTATCCTGCATTCCCCCGCTGGGACGCCCCGACCGACGAAGCCTTCGAGCGGGCGAACTAACAATTCCGTGGCTCGCTGACGGACGCACTCGGAGAACTGGTGTTTGACCGCGAGAGCGGGTCGTTCAACACGAGAGAGCAGGGAGTTTGTAAACCGTAATATTCCAACGCTCGGGAGTCCTCCGCCTTCAGGCGGAGGAGGATGTCAATCGATGCTGTTGATCGAGACGCTGGATATCGGCCGGGAAACCCTCACGGAGATCGCACAGTGGTACGATCTAAAGTCCACTGTGGAGGCGCTATATCGGCCATTGCAGGGAGATTTTGACGACACAGATGAACCTACCCGCCATCGTTCCGAGCGAATCTGAGTATATGACGCTCAAAGAGCAGTACGGGGTGGATCAAGAATATTGCGAGGGGTTAAACGACCCCACTAATCGCGAGAAGCCCGACAACAATCAGTAACGTTGCGACCACCCCACCACCAGCGAGGAGCTTGTTCTCCATCGCCTTCTCGTGGATGGGCATAGCGGCGTACTCCTCGCGGAACGCCTCGCGGTTCTGTTCGTCGTAGAAGTACTTCGTCTTCAGCGCGAACCGCTCGGTGACCGCACAGCCCGTACAGACCGGCTCCTGCTCGAGCCGTTCGGTTTTGATGTGGCTGTCGCAGGCGATCGCCCCGCAGTTGGGACAATAGGTGTACGTCTCGTCGGTGCCGCTGGTCTCACAGTGGACGCACCGGTGGATGCCGTCCTCCGTAGTGACCCGAGAGGGCCCCGCCGCGTAGTACTCATAGGGGTAGGTGTACTCGCCCAGGTCGGTCGTGTGCCGAACCTCGGGGAGATAGACAGGGTCGATTGACTGGATGGAGATATCCGAGCGGTTCGGCTCGCAGGTCTTGTTGTACGTGACGTTATTGTCGCCGGTGTAGGTCACCGTCGTCGTGTGGTAATCCTGTAGTCGGTCGACGGCCCAGTCCTTGTACTCGGTCTGGGTCTGCCCGTAGCGTCGTTCATCAACAGCGTCGAAGGTCCCTACAAATCGTTCGATATCAAGATCAACTCTCGCGTGAAAGTTCTCAGTAACCAGCGTCGAAACATCGTTGTCGGCTACCCGCGGATGACCGCGGTCGGCATGGACGACGAATCGCGTCCGATCATTGATCCGGTGGATGACGCCAACAGAGGTCTCGAAGATGGCGTTCGTGTCGGCAGTGATCGCGACCACCGGACGAAACGTCACCTGCGAATACGGCGTTGAGAGGTCTGCTGCCTCAATATTCTCGATATCGCGGAACGCCTCCTGAACGGGCGAAGCGACATCGGCCGCCGGGTCGTACGGCCGCAGCGTCTCGTCACAAAGAATCTCAATCCGACCGTTGTAGAGGTCAAGCCCAATCTCGTCAGCGATCTCCCGGAGGTCCTCACCGTCTAGCAGCTCGATCGGATATGGGTCGTCGTTCTGCTGGAGCCGCTGGGCATACTCCTGAGCGGGATTCGTGAACCGGCCGGTCGTGACGACCATCCCGCGTTTGGGGCCGTCGAAGTTGAACGTCGCGATGGCCGAATGGAGCTTCTGGACGACCGGCCGGCCGACGGTTCCCGTGTGCTTACACTCGACGACAATTGCTCTCCGAGTGCCGTCGACGACTTCCTCCATCAGGACATCTCGCCCCTCGTCGGCTGTCCGCTCGGCCTGCCTGACGTTTTCGTAGCCGAGGTTGCGGAAGACATCTTCCATCAGATCCTCGAACTCGAATCCCGAGAGGTTGTCCAGTACAGCCATTCCGTTCTACGTGGCCTGTACGTCGCAGCAAGCAAATATATTGTCGACGCCACAGATGACGGAAAGTGTCACGTTGGGCCGTACCGTCTTTCGAGGTGTGCAAGCGCTGGTTCGATCTTTGGAACTTCTCACTACCACCTTGCCCCAGCAGAGATATCGCTGATCCACCCTGCCTCATCTATTGGATGAGTCACTATCGGGAAGTCGCGTTGCGAGTGCGTCGATAGTTGCCCCCGGTGCTTCCAGAGGGTTCCGACCTTGGTCGAAGACTCGGTCTATAGCGGTTCCCAGTTCGTAGCCCCGCTCGGCTGCGAGCCACAGGGCCAAGATGTGTCCGGTTCGTCCCAATCCTGCCGAGCAGTGGACGACGACGGAGTCTCCGGCTTCGTCGATTCGACGGAGATACGGAAGGACTTCCGTTTGGAAGGGCTCTGACTCAATTAACCGGCGGTCCGTGATGGGAATATGTTCGACAGTATCGAACGACGTGCGATATCGGTCGATGAGACGCTCGTCATATTCGTTCAGTTGATCGGCTTTTAATAGACAACAGACGTGGGAGATACCCGCACTGCGTACCTTGTTGATCCAGTTGTCGACGGTGGCTGCGTCCCGCTTCCCCGATAGATAGCCGGGGCGAGCAGCGCCGAAAACAGTTGGTTCGTCCGGTACAGCGGGTCCAAATCGATGGGGTTGTTCAGTCATAGTAGTCAGTGGGATGGTGATAGTCGACGAGTATGCGTCGCTTGGTGACAGGGAGTGCAGAGCGTCGTACAGTTGTCCGGGGTGACCGTCCCGCGTGTCCGTGACGGGACGATGACATGGATGTCAAGGTCCTCCAGTTCGCTGACTCGACACCCAGGCGTTTGACACACCACTCCATCTTGATCCAGGACCGTCGCACGTAACGCTTCCCATGATCTCGGCAACAGTTCAGGGCTGAGTGACCCCAGCTCCGGAATTTTGGGCACCCGCACACGTATTGTCGTCTTGCCGTCGATAGACACTGGTCCGACCAGTTGAATGGGTTGTACATCTTTGATCGGTGAATGATTAGATATCCGGACTACAGCTCCATCCGAGATTCTCAATTCATGGTTCTCACCGGTTTTTGTATAGGTGGTATAGTCGTAGTCTATGCCCACACTGCGGGAGTACCGCAACAAATCAGGCGTATATATCCTTGCTAATGTTGGAGGCGGACATCCGGTTACGCTTCAGGTTCCTTCTGCCTCAGAACGGATCCTCAGAGAATTAGGGTACAACGGCGACGACACGGTGCCGACGAAAGTCGTTTGGTCCCTGTACGACATCGGACTTCTGTATACGTCGAACAGTATCGACAACATCCCGAATCAGAGAGAAGACGTCGCTGATTTGTTCAAAGATGTAGATTTGTCAGCGGAGCTGACGGAGTCCGAACGACAGCGAATACTCAAGATACTCCGGGCGTATGATGGGTCTCAAACGAACCAAGTGAAACAACTCAAGGCTTCGTTATCGGGAGAGAGTGACTCCGGAGCAGTCGACAGAACAGATTCTAAAGAAACGGAATACTCTCTACCATCGCACAGCAGCATCTCGCCAAGTGACATCTCGCCCGGAGCGAATCTATCAGACGTCTCTTTCGGCACAGGAACGACACTTGCTGAAGCGAATCTTACCGGTGCAAACCTCACCAATGCCGAATTCCATGGAGCTAATCTTCAGAATGCTGATCTGCAGGGCTCAAGTCTATCTCATGCTACATTTAAAAACACGAACTTATCCGGAGCGAATCTAACTGGAGCAAATCTCTCGAATACTACCATTTCTGCCACGGACCTGTCCAATTCCAATCTAACAAACGTGGATTTCACCGACGCCTCTCTCAGAAATACTGATTTGACTGATGCAGCCATCCCAGAGAGCATCTTTATCGATGCAAGTATAGACGGATCGAATCTATCGGGAATTGCACTTGCAGATACTGATCTGTCAGGTGCTGATCTAAGAAGGACTACACTTGCCGGCGCGAGTCTCGAACGACTAACTCTTCAAGAGGCGATGCTAATGCATGTCGATTTGAGCGGTGCAACTATTCACGACACAGTTCTTGACGGGGCGTACCTCAATGATGCAACTCTCTCAAATACTGTATTCACAAATGTTGAGGGATCGGAATCGCAGTTCGAACGTGCCGACCTCTCCGATGCGATATTCTTGGAGTGTAGTTTCACGGATTGTTCTTTTTCAGATGCTGATCTCACAGATGTTGTGGTAGAAGAAAGTGATCTTTATTTATCGGATTTCAGCAACGCCAATCTCTCTAACGGAGCGATCAACAGCAGTCGATTGCCTCGTGCGAGCTTCCACAACGCCAACCTCACTAACGCGACAATAACTGAGAGTAGCATAATCGGTGCAACGTTCCAGAATGCAACGGTGGCGGGAGTACACCTAGATACGGTCGATCTCTGGGGCGCGCTCATACCGGAAACTATCGAGGAAGAGCTGTCCCTAAATAATACCTCGTTAGACGAACTTGTCCGCGATAAGGAAGCATATTTCAGCAAAATACAACTGATTGAGCGACGAATAGAGGATTGACTCATCAGACGCCGAAAGGATGATTCTGTAGGACGTGACTGGGGAAGAAGGGGGTAAAGGAGATTCTCGAGTCGAGAGTGACCGCCTCACGCGCCAACAAAAGCTCTCACGAATCTCGGGTCACGCAACCGACACCGTTTGGATCTCACGGCCGAGCGCCGCGAGTTGCTGTCGTTCGTCAATTGCATCGAGCCACTGTTCCGGCAGAGCGGTCGCACCAAATCGAGCACCGGCCACAGCACCGGCTATCGCACCAATCGTGTCCGTGTCCCCGCCTCGATTGACGGCAGTAACGATGGCCGCCTCGGGATCAGAAGCGTGGAGACCGTCGTGAATCGCCGTTTGCAATGAATCGACGACATAGCCGGATGTGGAAAGCGTGTCGACACCGGTTCCCCGAGCAATCGGATCGAGTGCATTCACCAGTTCGTCGGGTGCATCAGCGCGAACGGCTTCCAATGCGTCGCGGAGTGGTTCCGATTCGTCGCTTGCTAGCGCGGCGATTGTCAGGTTCAAGACCGCACAGCCGTAGGTACACCGCGGATCGGCGTGGGTGATGAGTGAGGAGTCTCGACTTACCTCCACGAGTCGTTCGCGGTCCCCCGCAGACGCGATGGCGAGTGGCGGACATCGCATAACGCTTCCATTGCCAGCGTTGCTTCCCTCGGAGCTGGCTTCCCAAACGTCACGTCCCGCTTCGTCCCAAGCTCGGCCCTGTTTGAGCGCTCGGATCGATCGCCGAGTCATACCTCCGATGTCGAACGGATCGGAGTCGTACCACTCGACGAACCGAGCAGCGATATCCTTGGGGTCGAACGCTCCACACTCAACGAGACTCTCGGCGATGCACAACGCTTGGGCGGTATCGTCGGTGATCGTGCCCGCCGGCTGTCGCCAAGTTCCGTACCCGACCATCTCGGTGAGTGTACCGTACTCTGCCTCGATGCCTTCGGATGAGTCGAATTCGACGGGTCGCCCGAGTGCATCTCCACAGGCGAGTCCGAGCATTACGCCTTCGGCGCGGTCGATGTCCATACAAAAACAAACATCCACCGTCTGTAAGAATGGTCGTGGTGCTGCAACGGCCGTCAGTTATCTACCAGCGGGTCCACGGGATTAGCACGATTAACCAACAAAACTATGGCTACAGCGCTCGATGTTGGTTAACACGAGGCGCCATTTGATGTCTGACGAGCCACCGACACCACCGGCGGAACTTCCGACAGAGATCATCGACACCCTCAACGAGTATCCGTCAGAACAACTCCGGCACGTTGCTCGCTACACCGAAGAGCTAGCTGAACACAAAGCACGAGAGGATCGACTCGCCGAACAATCAGAGGAAGACGTCGAAAAACGCCCCGACGATCTCCCGGATGAGGTTCCCTCAAAGGCCACAATCACGATCAAAGAAATCAACGATAACCGGTATTACTACTGGCAATGGCGGGAAGGAGAGAAAATCAAGTCCAAATACAAGGGGCCAGTGAACACCGACGAATAGACGATTCGCGAACGAGGGTGGCGAGATCACTCACTCCGACGCTGAAAGGACGAAGATATCGACCTCGTCGAGAATTTCGAGAGTACACATCGATAGAGGGGTGTCGATCAACATCTTACACATCGATAGAGGGGCGTGTCGAAAAGAATCGGCCGTGTGAACACATCGATAGCGGTGTGTACCCTATGGTCCGAACGAAGATTAGCAGAGTCCAGATGGTGTTAGCGCGAGAGACGGTCTCCGGTCAGTAGCGGATCGGAGAACGCATGAGATTCAAACGCGACATACCTGAATTCCACCGATAGAGAGCATATTGACCACAAAAACACATCGATAGAGGTGTGTGACGTGCGTCAGACGCTGGCGATCAAATGAACTCATGAGCAGAACGCAAGATAGGGAATGTGGCACGGTAACACCCGTCCGATACACATCGATAGAGGGGTGTCCCCTAATTTAAATCGAATGAGTAACGGGGTACTCTCAGGTTTCGTTTCGGATCTGCGCTTTCACGACTGATTCGACTTCTTCCGGCGAGACAACGTCGATCCGAGAGTCTTCGCGAAGTGTCTCGAGAATCGTCTCCGGGCGTTCACCGAACTGGAACTCAAGGAACATCCCGGAACTGGGGCCGTGGCTGCGGCGCTCGAAGTCGACGAGGGAGTACGTCGTCAACTCCTTCATCTTGTTGACGTACGTTTCCTGATGGTATTGATCAGCGTCGATCGAGTCAGTGAGGAACTGATAGACTCGGTAACCGGTCGTGCTGCGAGCCGATCCATCGTCGGTCTGTGCGGCGACTGCCGCTGTCGCGTAGAGACAGAGTTTCTTCTGTGTGCTGATGCCGCGGACGACTTCCAGAACACGGTTCTTCTCGACTTTGTCCTGGGCTTCCCGTACGTGTTCCTCGCGAACGCGGTCGTCACCTTCTCGCTCGGCGAGTTCGCCGGCGACGCGCATCAGGTCGATCGCCTTCCGTGCGTCACCATGTGTTTGCGCGGCGAATGCAGCTGCGAGTGGGATTACGTCGCCGTCTAGGACATCGTCGTGGAACGCGTCCTGCCGTCGACGTAGAATCGACTGGAGTTGATTCGCGTCGTAATCGTCGAAGTGAACATCTTCCGGAGTGAACGAACTCAGCGCACGACTGCCGACGGACTCCATCATCCTCGCGTCGTTCGAGATTGCGACGACGGAGATGTACGCGGTTAGTTCGTCGTTGGCACCCGCACGAGACAGTTGGTATAGTAATCGCGAAAACGCGGGATCTTGTTTATCGCGACGACCCACGAGCATATCGAGTTCGTCAAGGACAAACACGACGGAATCGAAGTTCTCGTTGACGATGCGATAGAGTTCGTCCCACTTCTCCTTGGTCGCGACACCATGTTTCGGAACGTCAATTTCAACACCAGCCTCGTCAGCGGCTTGGCTCGCCAGTTCGTAGACGGCAACACCGAGGGTGTCGAGATCTTGGCAGTTGACTTCTATCGTCCCGAATTGAATGTCGCGAGTCTCACAGATTCGGCTGATATTGTGGCAAACGGCCTTCGTAATGAGCGACTTCCCCGTCCCAGACGGTCCGTAAAGAAAGAGATTCGGCGGTCGGTTATCGCCAAGCGCCACGCGAAGCATCTTGGTCACTTCCTGGAGTTGTTCGTCGCGACCGACGATCCGATCCTCTTCAACTACGTAATTCGGGTCGAGGAGTGAACGGTCCCGAATCAGTCCTTCCTGTTCGTCAAATTCGAGCAACATCTCCTCGATCGACTGCGACGTATTCGCATCTGATTCCGTCGTTTGTGAGTGGGCGGAATTTGGGTCAGAATCTGAGGAACTCGATGCGAGATCGACCTGCGTCGTCTCGTCATCCGTCGACGAGTCGTCCCCCCCTTGCTCAAGATCAGCTGGAGAATTCTCGGAATCCTCGGCACCCATGTCGGGAACCATACAGTCCGGCGACAAAAATCTTCCCCACCCCTATCGAAGTGAGATCCGGAGAATCAGTCGATTATTCTCATAAATATCGCGGCTTCGACTGGAAATGAGTGATGACAACGAGAACGGCTGACGAAGTGTTCCACGAAGTTGGAGAGAACCATGGAACAGACACACCCCTCTATCGATGTGTTCACGGCCTCGAGAGGGTGGGCGGAGAAGACACTCTCAGGATCTGCACGAGGCCGGATACCGCACGATTTTCCGGAAATCACGGAGGACAGCACCGACAAACGCCGTCAACGAAGACTCGTCTTCGCCTTCTTCTTCTAGCTTTCTAGACTAGCCACTCACACACCCCTCTATCGATGTGTTCGATGTGTTTGATCCGCCCGTGATTCTGTCCAGCTCTCACGTCAGAAGTCGAGGTGCGTGAGCGGCATCGTGTTCTGTCGGTATCTTGGTCTACGAGCCTTGTGATGCCGGAATTCTCGTTGGTGACCGCATGATCTTCCTCGAGAAGTTCTATTTCACCCTGTCAGCATAGAGGTCGAACACATCGATAGAGGGGTGTCTGTCTTCTCGACGATTTGGAGGGAACCGCTCCCGCGTGCCACTCCTCGACAGCATACGTCTCAGTGGTTCGATTTCTATCGCGTCGACTACGTGGAATATGGAATATCACCTACTTCGTCGTGAAGCTCGCTCTGGTCGTGTTTGAGGAAGGAGACTCCGTGCTACCGCGTTGTTGAACACGAAGCCATTTCACGAACGACGTTGAGAACACGGATTTTTGATGGATTGTCCCCAGAGTGACGGTCAGATAGAACACATCGATAGAGGGGTGTGATTAGATTGATCGCGAAGTTACCCCACAGGGCAGAATGTGCTGTCTCGTGGGGTAACTCAAGTCAGCGTCACTCAAAAATCGGTCTCTGTAATTGACGAAATTCCCGTTACTTGTGTCTCCGCGAGTTTCCGACGAATCTTCGACCTTTCGACAGCTTTGACGAGTTCCGTCTCGTAGTAGTCTGGATCGTACATCTCGACCTCCTCGCAAGCCAACGCGACCCGCTCCCGCGAGGGCTTCTCATCGTCGACGACGTACTCGATGTCCTGTCCCGGATGGACGGCGAGGTCCTGATCGCGAGCGCGCTTCAGCACCGCCACGTTCTGCGTGTCTTTTGTGTATCCCTCGAGTGACTGCGATACGCAATTCCGTTCAACGAACTGCTTGACCGGGACGTAGCCAGCGTGTAACTGGTCGATTGCATCTTTGAGACTGCCGAGGACTGTCTTCGGCAACCGGGTTGCGTCGAACCGTTCGAGACACGACCGCTGGATATGTCTCACCGCTCGCAGTCCAGCGAATTCCCTCGAATATCCACTCGATATCAGTCGATCAGTGACAACGAAGACTCGGTCACAACGATATCCGGAACGGTGGCGACGATAGCCGCGGGACTGATCCCTTGCCGATCATCGCCCCGGCGCTGTCAGTCGTCGCCGGGAATCTCGGTATCGCTGAGCGAGGCGTCGGGCTCGAAGACGATGCTCGGGTCCAGATCGTCCAGCGGTTCACCCGTTCGGACTCGATCGGGCCAGTCGTGGTTGGCAAGTACGCCGGTCCCGATCGTGATCAGGTCGGAGCCATCTCCCAACGCCGCTCGCGCATTCTCCAGGTCTCCGTGCCTCCACTCAGTCCCTCGCTGAATCATCCCCCTCGTGTTCGTGGATCCGCACCGTCGAAATCCTGGTCCCCTCGACGCCCGTCACCTCGAGGACGTGCCCGGTGATCTCGACACGATCGCCACGTTCCGGCGCACGGTTGAGTCGTTCGAGTATCAGTCCACCGATCGTTTCAACCTCGTCGCTTGTGACGTTCCCCTCGATGATGTCGTTGACCTTCGATAACGGGACGCTGCCGTCAACGTCGTACCCGTCGTCGTCACGCCGGCGAATCGAAGGCTCACGTTCGTCCACATCGAACTCATCTCGGATGTCTCCGACGAGTGCCTCGACGACGTCTTCAACCGTTGCAATGCCCTCGAATGCCCCCCACTCGTCGATAACTGCGGCCATCTGCTGTTGCTCTTCCTTGAACTGCCTCAGAAGATCACTCAGTGTCATCGTCTCGGGAGCGATAATGATCTCGCGGTCGATGTCGCCGACTAACTCGGCATCCCCGCCCTCCACCTCAGCTCGTAGAACGTCCTTGATGTCAACGAATCCGGTTACCTGGTCGCCGTCGTCGGCATCGAGAACCGGATAGCGCGTATGATCGGCCTCGAGAATGATCGACTGGAGGTCGGTGAGCGAGGCATCCGCCGGAACGCTCACCACGTCCGGTCGTGGAACCATGACCTCCCTCACCACGATGTCGTCGAGATCAAAGACTCGCTCGATCATCTTCACTTCCGCAACGTCGATGTCTCCTTCCTCGCCGGATCGAGTCAGTACTCGCAGAAGCTCCCGCTCGCCAAGCGTCTCGTCCGTTTCGGAAGCGGGTGGCACGCCGAGTGCTCGTGTGAATGCATTGGCAGCTCCGTTGAAGACGACGATTCCCGGATAGAGAATGTAATAGAAGATCTTCATTGGCGGGGCGAGAAACAGGGAGAGTCGCTCGGTCTCGGCGATTGCGAGCGTCTTCGGTGCGAGTTCACCGAAGACGACGTGGAGGAACGTGATGACACTAAAGCCGATCGCGAAGGCGACCAGATGGATGAGATTCATCGGGAGAATCGGTTCCAGCACGGGCTCGATGAGCGATGCCACTGCTGGTTCACCGACCCACCCTAATCCGAGCGAGGCGATAGTGATGCCAAGCTGCGTCGTCGCGAGATAGTCATCGAGATCTACCATCACTTCCTGAAGAATCCCTGATCCAGGGCGCCCCTCTTCAGCAAGTTGTTCGACTGACGTCCCTCGTATCCGTACGAAGGCGAACTCTGCAGCGACGAAAAAGCCGTTGAGCACCACGAGAGCCAGCGCAACGATGACCTGCGCCAGCGAGAGCGCGACGTTCACCATCGGTGGGGCTGGAAGCTACGGCTGCTCGTTTGTCGTGCGTTCATATCTCTGCATCTCGTCCAAGCTACTAAAGCCACTTAAACAACTTCGAAGCGGGGTGACTGTCGTGATTATCGAACCGGTCCCTGTAGATCTCCCGACCGAGACTGTCTTGTGAACGCCTGCTGAACTCACCCTCTGCATCTTACACGACATCCCTGTCAGTCTCTAAGGATTTCAACAGTGCCTCCGTGTTCGCTCACCCCTGTCACTGTACTGTTTTGGCTCGATTCGAATAATCAATACAATTGGCAGTGACTCTCAACCAATACATCTCCGGCAACTTCGATGGTGCTGATTAATCTCCGTCAGCCCCGGTGAAGGCGGTCACGTTAGTGTCCCGAATGTTCGCGATTTTCCGTCGAATATCCGTGCGATCCCAGCCAAGCGGTGACAGCACACTTTCGACAGCTCTGACGAGCTGCGTCTCGTAGTACAAGGCGTCGTAGGTCTCGATCTCTTCGTGAGCGAGGGCGACCGGCTCTCGTGAGCTCTTCTCGTCGTCGACGACCACATACTCGATATCCTGACCGGGATGGACGGCTAGATCCTGGTCGCGAGCCCGCTTCAGCGCCGCCACGTTCTGGGTGTTCTGCGTATAGCCCTCCAGCGGCTTGGAGACACGATTCCGTTCGACGAGCTGCTCGACCGGCACCGTTCCAGCGTGGAGGCGGTTGATCGCGTTCTGAAGACAGTCGAGTACGGCGTCAGGAGACCGAGTCGCATCAAGCCGGTCGAGACAGTCCCACTGGATGTCCTCAATGAACGGCGGGGTCGAGCGCTGCCGGGCTTCGATACCTCTGATCTTGAAGTCGTCTCCTCCGGCTACCTTCCCAAAGTACTTCGTCAACGCGCCGGCGTCACTCTCGCGCTGCGGCACGAACGCGACCCAGTCATAGTGGGCTTCGTGTTCGAGACGAATTTCGATGGTCTCCGTGATCTCTGTCGCGAGCGCCTCGAGGTTCTCGCGGTCATCATCGTCGACGTCGGGGTCCGGTGTCACCCAGATGGAGTCGACGATGCCGTGGACGACGCGCCAGCCACCGGCTTCCAGCCGCTGTTTCGCCGTCAGCAGAATCTCGCGAGCATACGCGTTGATCGCTTCGTGGCACTCGATGCGGCCGAACTTCGCATTGCTGAACCCCTGATACCCGAAGCAGGCGACGAGAATCCACTTCAGCGCTCCCGACCGCCCCTCGAGTTCCGCCAGCCGGTCGTCGTCGGGGTCGTCTCGTTCCTTCTCGCGACGGATGGTCGCCTTGATTTCGTCGCGCGCGTCGATGATCGGCTGTAGCACGTCGACGAGGTAGCCCCGGTCGTCGCAGATCGAGTATCCGAGGCCGGGGACATCGTCGCGGTCGCTGTGGCAGTCACACCGGATGACATCCGGCGAGACGTTCCGGGTACAGATGATGTTCGGATACAGGCTCGAAAAGTCGAGTTCGTGGACGTCCTCGTGGAGGCCGACCTCGGGGGTGAAGATGAAGCCGCCGCGGTCGGCGTCGTGGAGCGTCCCCATCGGCTTGTAGAACTCGTGGCGCCAGGAGTTCTAGGGCACGAGGACGCCGCGGTCGTGGGCCTCACAGATCTGGATCGCAGTCAGCACGTTCCCGATCGACGCCCACGCGAGCTCTTGGAGGGGCTTCTTCGAGCGCGACACGAGGTCGAGGACGCCGTCGAGGTTCGTCTCTCCGTAGAAGAACGTGTTCGACTCGTCGATGATCGCCCGACCGGGCACGTTGTACCGCGCCGGCGAGTGGCCGACGCGACCGTAACTCGAGTATGTCGACCGGCTGGCGAGCTGCTGGTAGTCCACGCCCGGCCACCGACTCAGCGAGAAGTCGTCGACGCCGGCATCCGTCGCCATCTCGTGAAGGGTCGGGATGATCTCGCTCGTTGAGCAGACCAGGATGTCCGGATCGTGCGCTTCGAGTGCCCCCTGGACGGCGGTCAGGAGATCCATCGGCGAGCCGGTGACGGTGTCGCCGGCGACGGCCAACTCTCCATAGATGTCGCTGCCTGTTTCGGTCACTGGGACGCTGAGCCGGAGCGTCGACAGTTCGCTCGCCGGCGTCGGATCGATGCCGGTCTCCAGACAGTACCGGAACTCTCGCGAGAAGTCGACGTTGAAACAGGCGAGATCTCCGACTGGATAGTTCGGTAGCTGGCGTGCCTGCCGAGCGAGCGATGTAACACGGTCGATGTGATCCACGTCGACGGCGAGGACCGGCTCCTCGTCGCGACGGAACCCGGGGCGCCGCGTCACTATTTCGGTCGCGACGACGTTCGGATGCTGGTCGTACACCGACTGGAGTGCGGTAAGGTCGAGGTCGGCCCCAGGGTCACGAGGGGCCACGTAGAAGCGTGGGGTGTAGTCATCGCGCTCGGTCGTAACGGCGCCGTCGGCGGTTGCCTCCCACTCGATGACGCGGCCATCGTCCAGAAAGTTGATACTGAGTGGCATCGTCACAGGGCCGAGTCCGGTGGGGTTGTCTCTTGGTCCTCGCTTGCTGCGACCACAGTTTCGAGTTCCTCGAGGCGTCCCTCGTGGTCGTCGAGGCGGGCCTCCTGTTCGAGGTCGATGCTGAACAGCGCCGGCAGCAGCGGATTCTGATGGTTCAACAGCCCGCTCGCATCGGCGTGCTCGCGAGCGTACTCAAACAACTGGTCGAACCGTGGTTGGTCGCGACGACGAAGTGCCCGCCGGAAGTCAATCCAGCGGTCCTCGATGGCCCGAAGTGCATCTCGATACGTCGGATTCGTGCGTCCCATCGTCAGCGCCCTCCGGACCCGGCCGTCCACGCATCGAGCAAGGGGTCTGCAGTGGTCGACACACGGTCGCCCTCAGCTGTGATGCCTGTCCCGATACCATCCGGTGTCGGCGTCGACGGCGACGTGGTCGTCGGTTCAATCCCGACCTGCGTTGCGCGGGCGTTGAGTAACTGGCGCCAGTAGGTGAGAGTCGTCTGGTAGTACGCCCCGTCCTTGACAGGATAGAGGAGTGTCTCGAAGTCGTCGCCGACGATCCGTGGTCCCATCTGGGTGTGTTCACACTCTATGTGCTGATCGGCAGTTGTCGCGATTGGTGCCGCGAAGTTGTCGCACTCGGTTCGTGTGACGAGCACGGGAATCTCGTAGCCGTCGGCGTAGGCTGTTGCCCGGGCAAGTGTTCGGGCCAGGAGCGTTTCGGCGTGCGTCTCACCGAGTGTATCGTCGGCGCGGTACTGCGCATCGATAGCAGGAGCGACGATGAGCGATGGCGTGTGTGGTGAGGTATCGTCCTCGCCACTCCTCGACTGGCGCCTTCGCGGACTACCGTCGGGTGTCGTGTCCTGAATCGACTGATTCACTGCTGCCGGGAGCTCACAGACGGCGCCGTAATGCTGGTAGGCGGTAAATCCGCGTGCGACGTGGATTCGGTCGAGCAATCGCTGGCTTGGCGTGATCTGCGAGAGCGTGGTCGTCGTCGCGTGCCCGTTTGCGTCGACCCAGAAGGCGGGGCCGTCGTTCAGGAGCAGATGGTCGAGCACGATAGACTGGAGAATCGGGACGCCACGACCGCCGTCAACATCGAGCAGCGTAACACCGTCATCGAGCGAGGGGAGCAGCATCTCGTCGCTTGCGGGATCGGCCTGGGTAGCGAGGGTTCGATTTCTGTCTGCGCCTCGAGTCGGCTGGCCCACCGCGAGCCTCCTCGATCCTGTCGTCACTTGCTTGGACATACTCAACTAGAGGCGCACATTTCCGATAAGCCGCAGCGTGGCGTTTCCGCCTTTCAGGAAAGGCTGGTGATTGGTCGTTATTCCTGCTCTGTCTCTTGATTTCAGCCGCTGCCGGTTCGTTTCCGAGAATGCTTCCAGAATTGGCTTCTCTCGCTTTGACGGTATTAACCAACAAATCGGATTTGTCGTGGTCGAGCGTTGGTTAAGCTAGGTTAATATCTCCGCGATGACGGCCCCGTATCGTGCCGGTGGAGCAAAACAGTCAGAGTTCGCCGGATTCAGATTCGGGGAGATGGCGGTTATTGCATGGGGGACGCGGCTGCCGAATCGACGGGGGAGTATTCCCGGTCCCGGCTCGTGCCTTCCGCCTCGAGCAGGTTGTACTGCGCCATTTTCGAGAGATAGGTGCGGACAGTCCGTTTTGTCCGCGGGTCCTCAACCTTCTCGGTATAGCGCTCATTGATCTCGCTTGGCCCGACCGGGCCGTGGTCACGAACAATATCGTAGACGACCCGCTGGTGCGGTGTGAGTGAATCGAGACTCTTCTGCTTGATCTGAGCGCGGGCATCCTCGGCGGCGTCTAGGAGGATGTCGTCGGTGATATCCTCGTAGTTCTCGCGGTCAGCCTTGCTGGCCGCCGTTCGAAGAATGCCAATCGCGAGGCGGGCGTCGCCGGCGGCCGCATCCGCGATGCGATACAACTGATCGTCGGTGATGACATCTTCGTCGAGGCCCCACTTTGCCCGGACACTCAGGATGTCGTATAATTGCTCGTCGTGATATTTGTCCATCCGGACGTGTTCGCTGGAGCGCAGTCGGCTCACGAGGCGATCGTCGACGCGGCTGAACAGTTCTTCCTCCTTGTTGGCGATGCAGATGATCGCGAACTGCGGGAGACTGTGGAGGTCGTAAATGACGCTCGGGTCTTCGAGCTGGTCGGCCTCGTCGAGAATGACGACACGTCGTGGGCCATCGTACTGTTGGAGGCGGTCGACGAGTTCGTCGTGGGGAGTTGACTGCCGGTGAATATCGATAGTTGCCCCGAGATCGTCGAGAACTTGATAGAGCGTTCGGAACCGGGTGTAATTCCGCCAGCAGTTGACGTAGGTCGCCTCAACATCGAGGATTTCTTCTCGAAGCTGTTCAGTGACGAACTTTGCGATGCAGGTTTTCCCGGCACCGCTCGGTCCCGTCACGACGGCGGTATCTGCGGGCTCACCGTTTGCGATTGGCTCGAGAACACTAGAGAGGTGATTGACTTCGGCGTCGCGATGCTCGACTTCTCTGGGAACGAAGCCAGCCCGAAGAACGCGAGCATCACGGATCATCTATTGCTGGGAGATTGGTTTTTCGTCAAGTCATAAAAGCGTGACCGGGTTGTTTCCGGAGACGATTCATTTGGGTCCACAGCGGCTGTCGCCATCCCCGTGCAGTAACGCGATTTCTGTTTCTGAGAACCTGAATTTCCGGCACTTTCCGGAATTGTCTTCTCATAGACAGGGACTGAGTCGCTTTGGTTGGAAAAGTGGAATATTTTACTTCTGACAATATTGTGTTATTGAGTCTCATAAGACGCGTGCAGATGGTAGGAGGCGTTGCGACCGGAGATATGCATAGACGAACGTTTTTATCTAAGTTGGCGGCTATTTTGGGATAGAACGATGCCTGAGAGTGAGACAGAACTTCTCGACTATTATCCCTCCGGGTGGACGGAACACATCCACGACGAGTATTACGTCGAATGGGTATTCGACGATGACGAGACCATTTTCGTTCGACTCGATGGGACGATGGGAGATGGATATTCTGTTATCCCCATCACCGGGGTGAACAACGATGGAGAAGAGTTCGTGACGAAGCCGATCTCACAACTCTCCCGCGAGGAGGCGTTCGAAGTAGCAGGGGCACTCATCTACGCGATGAACGGCACAATCGGGCGTCTCAACAACGAACCTGAATTCACAGGCGACGAGACTGACGCATAATCGGACCCGCATCTCGTGGCGGTATCTCGCCTACCGTGAGATCACTCCCTCTGAAAGCACCTAACACACCGTCTCAACCATTATACACCATCCCGAATAAGACTGGATAGGAATGGGTACACCGCGTCATCAATCTCTTCCGACAACCCCCGTCAGAGAGAGTGTGCGAACGCTGCTTCCGGCGTTGGAGTTCGTGGATATCCAAGACGAAGGCATCGATGGCCTCTCCGAAGAGTTGGTCGAGGAGGAATTTCCACTTCCGGAGTGGCGGGCTCCGGTCTTTCCTGACGAGAGTTCTTCGGGCGTCTCTGAACGGGATGTCCTCGAATTCCTGTTTCTCGGTAATGCGATCAATTTCCAGTTCCGTGATTACGACACAGGGAACAAGTTCACCGCGACTTATGCGGGCACTGAGTGGGCCGGTGCCTTCGCCATGTGGGCCTGCCTGCGCCGCGAATTCGATGAGAATCCGGCGATCCTTCACGGAGACACGCTTTCCAACCTGTCTCTTACGGATGTAGAGCGGCTGTTTGACCCCGCCGACGGTGAGGAGATTCCGATGCTTGAAGAGCGCCACCGGATCCTCACACAGGTCGGAGAACGACTCACGGATCGATACGATGGCCGGTTCGCTGATCTCGTCGATGCTGCGGAGCCGCGCCTATATGCGGATGGTGATGGGATCGTCGACCGGTTAGTCTCACACTTCCCTTCGTTTCAGGATTCCAGTGTCGTGACCCTCGACGACGGGTCGCCGCTTGAGGTGATGTTCTGGAAACGTGCTCAGCTCGCGGTCGGGATGGCCTACGGCCGCTTCCACAATCAGGAATGGTTCCGAATCGAGGATCCAGGTGCGTTCACGCTATTCGTCGATTACAACCTTCCAAACGTCCTCCGTGAGTTGGGCGTACTCGAGTATTCGAATCATCTTGCCGAGTTGGTCGATTCCCGGACGATGATCGAAGCAGGAAGTCGAGAAGAAGTCGAACTCCGGGCGGCGACCGTTTACGCGGCTGACGAACTGATCGACCGTCTCATAGCCTGTCGAAACTCTCCCGTCTACGCTCCCCATCTGGACTACAAACTCTTCCAGATGCGTGACGAAGTTGACGGAACGGTCCATGTCACACGGACGACGGCGTACTGATTCCTACGGATTGACACCACCGACTTACGAATCCTTCGCGTCCCGCTGTCTCTCTCGATCTTTCTCGTCGTACGTGCCAGTAGTCCCTTCTTGTCGCGCTTGGCTGATTCGCTCCGATGTCGATTCGTAGGCAGCTTTCGTCCCTTCACCACTGTGAGACATGTTCAACGACCGATCTTCGTCCATTCCCATGCTGGCGGCTGTGAGTGCCGCATCCTGATTGGCGCCGATGAAGAGGAACTCCCAGTCGAACTCCTTGCGCCGATACTCGACTTGCTCGCGCACGCGCTCTTGATGCGTCTCGGATGCGTTCTCTTTCCCGTCGGTCAATACAACGACGATTACGTTGTCGGGACGATTCGCTGGCTCCTTCTGGGAGAGTCCCTTCGCTGTCTCGGTTACCGCCGTATAGATCGCATCGTGCAACGCCGTGCTCCCGCCAGGAGTGTAGTTGTCGCCGTCGAGTTTAGGGGCTTCTTCGATGGGATACTCTCGATAGACGAGGTCAACGTTCGTATTGAAGTCGTATAGCGTGACCGTCGCAGAACCTTCCTCGTCCCTTTGATCCTCGAGGAACGCGTTGAATCCGCCCTTGGTATCGTCTTCGATGGCGGACATCGAGCCAGATGAGTCGAGAACGAACGTGATGTGGGTATTCATGCTTCAGTCCCCGAGGAAGACTATTGGATATAAATATGAATCCGGGGGCGAGTTTACTCTATTCCGGCTTTGTTGAACTTCTCCCACAGGGATAGGTTTCGGTGGTGCTGAATACACAGCGTATATCGCGCGCCGAGGCAACCTCGGCCAGCAAAAACGCAATCCGTCAATACAGAGTCCAGATATAATAGTCAAGACCAATTCTCTGGGGTTGTCACAACTGGTCCGACGCAATCTCCGCTGGGGTCTAAGGTTACTCAACACTTCCAGAGAGAATTAGTGTAACTTTCTAATCATTATTATGCTCATCTGTTATTTCATCGACGATATCTTGATCAACTACGTCATCAAATTCATCATCAAGATCAGCATAGCCGTAAGCAGCACCAGCAGCTCCCCCGAGTAGACTAGCTTGGAAGTCGCTATCAAACTCCTCAGAGTACCTCGCTGCAGTTCTTTGGCCTTCAATCACTTTATCAATATCCAGCTGAGACAGCCATTTGGCAGTTTCAGCGTCCTGATTTATTTCTCCGACATGCTCAGCGATGCTTAGGACTGCTCCCGTCCCGTGGCCACCGGGACCGGGGGCAGATTTGACCTGAGAACCACGAGATTTCACGCCCATGGCTAACTCGATTGGATCAATCTGAGCCACGAAGGAGTCAGGATTGCTATCTGCGTAAACTCCAGCAGCCCCTCCTCCTGCCAACAATGCGGCAATACCGATTGGAGTTGAAATAGGAGCTGAAACGGCAGCGGTGCTAAGCCCAACGGCAGCGCCGATAGAGTACCTACCCACATTCTTCGGGTCGGCATTCCTTGCGGTGGTAGCGATACGCTCGCGGATTGTAGGTGAGCTCACCCCATCCGTAGGCCCCATCGACGTTTCCTCGGCCTGAGCAGACGTAGGCGGAGGTCCCCCTGCAGTAGCAGCGCCCGCCATTTGTGCAATAAGTTCCTGGGAAGTGCTTGCTTCAGCAACTGCTTGGTCGAACTGGGTATCCTCCTCACGTTGTTCAAATAAATCTGCGATCGATCTCAGCGCAGATTCTGCATCTTCGGCCTCATCAATTGTCTCGTCAATTCGACTGATGAACCGTGCGGCACTCGATTCTTCAGAGTCTGCCGCGTGGTGTAGATCCCGAGTTAATTTTGTTATCTCATCTAAAGTTTCCTCATTGACGTCCAGCGTGAGATCATATTCATAGCCCTCTATCTCAACCAGAGAGAGCTTCTCAGATCTCCAGCCCGAGGAGCTTTTCACTTCGACTATATCGGCTAATTTGACCGAAATCACCTGCGGCGCATCCTCTTGGGGAAAAACTGCAACGAGGCGTTGATCAGTTAATATGAGATGGCCTGAATCAAGTATTCCAGCCGAAATCTTCCAGCTATTATCATCTATACCACTAATCTCGCATTTCTTTATATCCTCAATACGCTCCGGTTGCTCTCCCTCACGGAGATATGTACCAAGAGGCCGCTCGTATGATTCGTGGTTCGACCGTAGTGAGTCGAAACTCACGCTTTTATGTTGCGCGTTATCTGCCAGCTCAGAGAATTGCTGGCTCATATCCGCTACATCCGCATACGTACGTGGAAGGACATCCACCGCCATTACAGAGTTACAATTCGGACAGAACCAAGCTTCAGGGACAGTCTCGCCACATTCTCCACACTGGCAACCTGTCATATATTCCGAGTGATAGCCCTGAATCTTATATGTTCGCACGGATTTTATTGGTTGATAATCACAAGACTATATACTATATCGGCGATGCCCGACGTATAATATATTGAAGCCTCAGTCGAGTTACTCCACGTAGTCCGGCCGTTCAGCGTATCCAATCGGATCCTCGACACCCGCTCGCTGGAACGCCTGCAGACGGAAGGCACAGGCGTCGCAGGTGCCACAGGCCGGCTCGGATTCTCGGTAACACGACCACGTGTGTTCGAACGGAACATCGAGTTCGAGTCCCCGTTCCACGATGTCCGTCTTCGACCACTCGGTGAACGGCGCTTCGATACTGATCGTCGTCTCGGGTTTCGTTCCGATATCGACGACGTGCTGGAACGCTTCGAAGAACTCGGGACGGCAGTCGGGATAGCCGGAGAAGTCCTCGGAGTGTGCACCCATGAAAACCGCAGTGCACTCGTTCGCTTCGGCGTACGAAACCGCCATCGACAGGAGGTTCGCGTTCCGGAACGGGACGTACGATGTCGGTATTTCGTCGCTTTCGAGGTCCGCCTCGGCGACGTCCAATTCATCGTCCGTCAGTGAGGACGCGCCGATCCGCGCCAGATGCTCAGTTTCGACGTGCAGGAAGTCCGCTGCGTCGAAGTCGTCGGCCAGCTGGCGGGCACACTCAAGTTCCTTGTCCTCGGTCTGCTGACCGTAGGTGGTGTGGAAAAAGTACGGTTCGTAACCACGATCGCGTGCTTCGGCAACGGCCGTCGCGCTATCCATCCCGCCGGAGACCAGTACTACTGCTCGTTTGGATTCCGTGTTCATGTCTAATCCTCCGTTCGCTGAATCGCGTCTCTGAATCGGCGCTGTTCCGTATCCGTCGGCGATCCGACTGTCGCCCGAGTCGTTGTCGCCGTCGTCGTCTCGATGCCGCGCATGGCTTCACACATATGCGTGGCAGTGATCTCTACCAACACTGCTTTCGCATTGACCTCGTCCGCAAGGCCGTCCGCGATATCACGAGTCAACTGCTCTTGCATCGTCAGTCGGCGTGACTGCCACCGAACGTATCGCGGGAGTTTCGAGAGGCCGACAACCCGATCGTCGGGCCGATAGGCGACGTGGGCTTCCCCGTGATACGGGAGTAGATGGTGTTCACAGAGACTGTACACTGGAATCCCGGTCTTGATGATCAACCCATTCGAATCCGCATCGAACGTTCGCATGGTGGGTTTGTCGTCGGGACGTTCACCCTCACTGAACGTCTCCAGCACGTCGGGCACGCGACGCTTCCATGTCTCCGCGAGTTCTGGTCGATCCGGATTTTCGCCCATCGCCTCCAGAAGGAGTCGGACTCCTCGCTGGCCCTTCTCATGGTCGATGGCTTCCGATTCGGGGGCGTCGAGGTCGGAACTACCATTCGTCTCTACGAGGTGGGGGTCGTCACTCGTCATGATCAGGTTCCCGGCGCGTCGTTCCAGAGATCCACATGGAGTCGAGGTGTGTATCGATAGCCGTGAGTCATCGCCAGTTCGGCGACGGTCGTTCGTGTATCCTCAAGATCGTCGCGTGTCTGTCCCTCAGGCATAAGCAGCACCTCGTCGTCGCTCACAGCCGCCGTGGTCTGCTCTCGAATGCGTTCGACGAGGTCGGCTATCTCCGGCAGATCGTCAGCACCCGTGACGACGAACTTCAGCTGGCTTTCGTAGTCCGTGACGAGTTGGCCGAGTGCCTCCATGTCGATTCGTCGGTGATCGTGACGCTCGGCCCACTCTCCCCCACCATCGGGATCACGGTCGGGGGTCGGCGTACTACTCTGGAGTTTCGGACTGATGCTCGCGAGATCGATTGCGGCATCGCGGTAGATCGTCCCGTTCGTTTCGACCGTCGTGTGATAGCCGTAGTCGGCGAGTTCGTTCAGTAACGCGACACTTTCCTCGTGGAGTAGGGGTTCACCACCGGTAAGGACCACGTGGTCGGCGGCGTCGAAGGTGAGGACTTCGTCGACGATGTCGTCTACTGACATCCACGAATGGGTCGGCTCCCAGGAGGTATGGTACGAGTCACAGAACCAACACCGGAGGTTGCAGCCACTGGTTCTGACGAACACCGACGGTGTGCCGGCGAGTTTTCCCTCCCCCTGGAGCGAGTAGAAGAGTTCGTTGATGGGGAGCGCGTCGCCATCGACATCGCCCTCGTCTTCGGGACTGGATTCTGCGTTAACTGGCATAGCTCAGAAACCGGAACAGAGTTCGCCCGTTTCGGCCACTTCGACGCCGACATCGGTGACGGTGTCGGGCAATTCGTCCTCAAGGCGCTTTTCGAGGATGACGCTCATCACTTCCGCTGTCGGCGGGTGATCGAGAACGACGACGGCGTTGCTGTCGCCCGACTGTTCGAAGGCGTCGATGAGGGGGTCGCCGTCTTCGAGTAGAAATCGGTGGTCCCACTCGTCGATGATAGCAGTCACATCGCCTTTGTCGACGACCCAGCCCTCGTCAGTGAGTTCACCGGTCACTGAGACGGAGATCTCGTAATTGTGGCCGTGTGGTCGGCTACACTTACCTTCGTGGTGTTGGATTCGGTGTCCGGTGCTAATCCGTATCGGGCGGTCTCTTCCGACGTGGAGTGTTCGTTCATCAGTATCGGAAAGTACATTCTCAGAATATGATTGAAGTATTCTCTCGGGCATATCCCTGGATCATCGAGGAGGTAAATAAAACCAGCCTCTTTCCAGAGCCCAAGTCATGATACGTGAGAGATAATCAAAATTTATCGATACTTTCGTGGACCAACTCAAATACGGCTTGAAGCACGTCAGTACGAATTTCCGGCGTCATTTACTTCAGCGGCTTTATCGAACTCCTTGATTGAGGAATACACTTCAGACGCTTTGCTGGATGCACAGTGTTTCTTCGGCAATTTCTATCGTTAACATTAATCAATAAACTAGAACAGTGACCTACAATTGTGCGAGGATTTCTGCTTTGAAGTGGTAGAGAGTTCGGTCCAATTCCCAAGGCTCCATATCTAACTCGGCCGCAACGGACTGGAGAAATTGTTCTTTGGCGTCGTAGTCTCGTCCCTCAGGTCGGTATCCGATTTCTTCTAAAATACCGTCAATCCTAGTGTCAATAGCAATGAACTGACGGAAATCTTCATGATACAGGTCCATTGGAATGTTGCGGGCATACTTATCACCGATCCAGTGGAAGTTTTTGAGGAATTCTATTTTAGCCTCGGGGCCATCTGCTCTTTTGAATGCTTCTTTCGCGCTACGAGGGTTTCCATATTGTTCTTCAATCATCTCAAAATTAGTCACTAAGGCCTCTGCCTTCGTGGGATGCATCGCAACGTTTCCGTACAAACGGGATTCCAAGTACGTAGTGCGATGATCCGGATCGACCTGTTGTAGTGTTCGAAATGAAACGCTCCCATACCTGTGCTCATCAATTTCGCCATCATCGTCAACGACAATCTGGGATCCATACGATCCACGCAGCGTCGCGAGACTTAGAACGATCTCAAACCAAATGATATCATCACGTTTCCACCACTTCTGTCCTTTCTGTTTTAATTCGTCAAGCTTCTTCTCGATATTTTCTTTTTTCTTCACCTCCTGAACAGCGCTTATTAGTAATTTCTTGGCTTCAGCGGTGTTTTTATCATCAAGTGTCTCTTTAAATCCCTCTGCAATAGATTCCGCAAAGTCTTGTTCCATCCATCTAGCAATTTCGGACGGGTCCGCATCGTCCCCTGGTCGATCCATAGCAGCATAGGTTGTACCTGCTGCTGATAAGAGTTAGGTCAATCAATGCTTTTCAAATATCTATATAAATCCATGTGAGATAATATGGTGGTATGTACTGTCCCAAACGCTCTGTATTCAGCAGACCAATCTTGTAATATTATAAGTATCCCAACAGAACCCCGTCAGTATGTCTCCAAGATTTCTACCCGTAATCGACAGCCGTTCACCACCGACAAACAAGCTTACTCGACAGTATACCGATCATCGAGCAGAACCCGCAGTTTGTGCGGATTCATATTCGCGCGATCGACGATTTCCCGCTGGAGGTCGCGAAACAGCACCATGAATAAGACGTGACTTTCTTCGAGCGTGTCCATCGTCCCGGATCCGAGGAGTTCGGCCCGCTGTTGGAGTAGCGGCTGGGTATTCTGCCACAGTGATTCGATTTGA
>Ga0207733_100145_pt1 | contig 69021 bp, 64 predicted proteins | sample A23P3SouthBayCA_FD_187735 | JGI IMG/M metagenome (GOLD analysis project Ga0207733, IMG submission 187735) | Aerobic enrichment media microbial communities from Eden Landing Ponds, California, USA - A23 P3 (SPAdes) | ecosystem: Environmental > Aquatic > Marine > Unclassified | place: Emeryville...
AGAACGCGCTGCGTTCTGACAACATCAACGGGTTTTGCCGGGGGTTGAGGCTGGCGTCTGCGACGCCAGCCGATGCCCCCGGTAAAAGAGGTTGCTGTACTTACCGTTCGTCAGACTGTCACACCAACGTTATTCAAATAATTCCCCGACAACCTTGACGAAGCAGTAACGGAGCCGCCATCGGGGGTCGTCGCTACCGGACCTCGACCGTCCGGCTCGCCTCGAGCGGCACTAGCGGCTCCTCGGGGAAGGCGACGCTGACGGTGAACTCGAGTTCGTCTGCGTCGGCACCGAAGACACCCACCGGCACGGTTTCTGCGTCGCGCAGGTAGGTGTCCGTGCTCGTCATCTCGACTCTATTGACGGTCACGCGGATGCCGGCACGGGCGGGCTCGCCGACGTTTCGCACCGTCACCTCGCAGACCTCGTTTTCGCCGGTCGCGATGGCGTCGGGGAACTGCCCCCACTCGAGGTCAATCGCGGGCAGCGACTGGGCGCCCTCGTAGACGCCCTCGGCGACGCCCTCCGTGAGGCCGGCGTCGACGAGGCCCGCGACGCCCGCGTCGACGACGTCGCCGGGAGTCGACAGCCCCTCTGTCGCTAACTTGCTCGCGCGACCCGGGCCGACGCCGTCGATGGCGGTGAGTCCGACCGCGTCCTCGGCGACGCCGTTCTCGATGCGAGCCTCAACTCGGCGGGCGAGGTTCGCCGCGTGGGGGCCGACGAAGCGATCGAGGAAGGCCTCAAGTGCCGAGACGAGCCGCGTGGCGTTTTGGCGGATGACCCAGGCGTCGCTGCGTAGTTCCGCCGGCGTCGACCCGCTGGCCGCCCCGCGGAGGATCGCGAGCACTTTCCGTTCGCCAGCCACGAGGTCGCCCGTCTCCTGGCCAACCAACACTGCGCTGATCGCGTCACGTTCGTCCTGCCGGGCCGAGACGGAGTCGAACTCCGCGGCGGTCGCAATCGTCTCGAGGACGTCGCCGGTCGTGAGATCGTCCCCGTCGTCGACGCGGTCACACAGCGCCGCGAAGCGAGCCGCCGTGTCGAGTCGGAGGTAGTACTTCGAGGTCAACACGCCCCGCGGCGTGGCCTCGATCGAGAGGTCCTCGCCGGTCTCGACGAAGCCCCGATCGACCAGCCCCTCGAGACAGTCCCGGACCCGCTGGCGCAGGTTCGGGAAGTCGTAATCGTCGGGTTTGGACTGCCCACGGACGTAGTAAAACGTCGTCTCGAGCCAGTCCATCACGTCCTCGAGATCGGTGATGGTGCCCATCGCGATCTCGGCGTTGAGGTGGGTCGCCAAGCTCTCTGCCAGCCGGGACTCGATCTCTTTCCCGTCACGCAGGAGGCGGCGGTACTTGTCGGCCTCCGCCGTATCGCAGACCACCCAGCCGTAGCCGATATCGTCGTAGCCCGGGCGGCCGGCACGGCCAAGCATCTGGAGCACGTCGAGGGGACTCATGTCGACTTCGCCCTCGAGCGGGTCGTGGAGTTTCGTATCGCGGATCACGACACAGCGGGCGGGCAGGTTGACACCCCAGGCCAGCGTCGAGGTCGAAAAGAGGAGTTCGACGTGGCCCGCCTTGAACCACTCCTCGATCAGATCGCGGTCGTTCTTCGAGAGGCCAGCGTGGTGGAAGGCGACGCCATCGAGGACCGAATTACGGAGCGTGTCGTTCTCGAGGGCCTTCGATTCGGTATGAAAGTCGTAGTCGCCGCGTGCGCCCATCGGAATGTCGCGCTCGGCGATCTCGTCGCGGGCCTTCTCGGCGGCCCGGACAGTGTCCTGCCGAGAGGAGACGAACACGAGCGCCTGGCCGTCCTCGCGGAGGTGTGGTTCCGCCAAATCGAGCGCCCGGTAGAGCCGGCGATACTTGTCCGCAAAGGAGTTCTCGCCGTGCGTGTAGGTCTTGACACCCGCATTGAGGTCGACGGGACGGTACTCCTCGCCGAACTCGAAGGTCGTCTCCTCGGGTGCGTCGAGCCACGCCGCCACGTCGTCGACGTTTGGCATCGTCGCCGACAGCGCGACGATCCGGGGGTCACAGAGCCGGCGCAGCCGGGAGATCGTCACCTCGAGCACCGACCCGCGCCGATCCGCATCCAGCAGGTGGACTTCGTCGATGACACAGACGTCGACGTCGGTGACGAAGTCGTACCGCCGGGAGTCGTGTTTGCGGGTCGCCGAGTCGAGTTTCTCCGGGGTCATCACGAGAATGTCGGCCCGGCGCGCGCGACGTGGATTCAGGTCGCGCTCGCCGGTGACGACGTACACCGAGTAGTCTAAGTCCTCGAAGCGGTCCCAGTCGTCTTCCTTCTCGTTCGTGAGCGCTCGCATCGGGGCGATAAACAGCGCCGTGCCGCCGTCGGCGAGCGCCTTACAGATCGCCAGCTCCGCGAGTGCCGTCTTCCCCGAGGCGGTCGGTGCACTCGCGACTACGTTCTCGTCAGACTCGAGTAATGCGGGCAGTGCCTCGCGTTGCATCCGGTTGAACTCCTCGAACGCGAACGCGTCGGCGAACTCCGGGAGAACCTCGGCGACCTCCATCACACAGAAACGAGGTGTGACAGGTCAAAGGCGTTTCCTTCGAGTCCAACCTATCGCGTGGCGACGACGGCGGCGATCGCGGCTCCGGCAGTCGCGAACACAAGCGGGTACAAGACGCCACCGAGGACGATCGCTGGCAGGAGCGCCGGTGCGATCGAACTACTCGCTTCGATGCCGAGCGCGGACGCTTCGGTGGAGGATTCAGTGACAGCGACGCCGAGGCCCATGACCACGGCATAACCGATCGCCACCGGCGCGCCGGCGACGACGGCTGCGCCGAGATCGGTCACGTTCCACCGGACGGCCAGCACCGCACCGGCCGCGAGCAACACGAGCGGCGGCACCACGTACAGCAGGGTCGCGCTCGCAGTGTCCGATTGAGCGATCAGATCGAGCGTACTCATTCCGGCAAACGAGCCGATCCGGCCACTGACCTCGATATCGACCATGTGGGCCTCGTAGAAGAACCAGGCGACGGCTTTCCACTCGGCGACGTTGTCGCCGACGGCCTCGCGGACCTCACTGGCGACCAGCAGATACGTCAGGAGATAGCCGATCGCGGCGGCGAAGACGCCGAGCCCCGCACTCGCTGCGACACTCGAGCGTCGTGAAACCGTCGACTCTTCGGAGGGGACCGATTGTGGGGACATCGTACCGACTCTCGAAGCCGAGTCGACTAATGGGTTTTGTGGTTTTTCGAGCGTCCGGTTCCGACTTCTCGCCGCTCAGAGCGCCGATTCGTCGGTCGCGACGGCCTCGAGCCGGTCGCTAAGCCGGCTGCTTGCTACCTCCGGCTGCGGGACCCGTTCGAAAGTCAGCTCTGGCTCGCCGGAGCCGGCGGTGTAGACCGTCAGATCGCCGTAGCCGAGTAGGCGGCCGAGCCCGCTCTGACTGAGGCTGGTGTTCTGGACGCGCTCGAGGCGAAATTGGGTGACGTCTCGCGAGACGATGCCGCGTTTCTTGTAGAGTTCCGAGGAGGTGATGACGTAGCGGGTGTTCGTCCAGACGAGATAGCGGGCGACCGCGACGGCCACGCCGACGACGAGTAGGCCGAACCCGAGAAGCGTCAGAAGGCTCCGACCGTCGATCGCGCTCCAGCCCGCGACGAGCAGGCCCACAAGCGCGAGTCCGATCCCGACCGGCAGTCTGGCACCCATCGTGATCGGATGAGGGCGGCTCTCCCAGACGATGTCCTCGTCCTCACTGATGTGAAACCAGTCGGGTGTCGAGCCGAAGGCCATCGGCGTCGAGTATCTCACTATCGTCCGTAAAGCTATCGACGGAATGGACCGCTTACCGGCTATGAGTGGGTGCTTCAGCCGAGTTGGCGGCCCATACCGAGACGGAACTCGCCAGTTGCGGCCTCCCGTGTGACCTGCCGGCGCAGCCAGTCGTCGGATCGGGACAGCGACCGACACGGTTTTTCACCGCGCGGTCCCATGACACACTATGAGCCGCGCGCGAAAACCTGACTGGCTGAAGAGCCGTCCGCCGTCGGGACGGGAGTTCGCCGGTATCCGGGAGACGCTGCGGGATCACGGGCTTCACACTGTCTGCGAGGAAGCCAACTGTCCGAACCTGGGAGAGTGTTGGTCCGGTCGCTCCAACGCCGGCGACTCGGACGGCACCGACAGTCAGGACCGCGGTGGCACGGCGACGTTCATGCTGATGGGCGATCGCTGCTCTCGAGCCTGCAACTTCTGTGACGTTCAGACGGGCGGGATGGAGCCACTCGACCCCGACGAGCCCGAAAACGTCGCGAGCGCCATCGCCGAGATCGGCCTGGATTACGTCGTGTTGACCAGCGTCGACCGTGACGACCTCCCCGATCAGGGTGCGGGCCACTTCGCGGAGACGATCCGCGAAATCAAGGCCCGCCATCCGGGCATCTTAGTCGAAGTGCTGATCCCCGATTTCCAGGGCGAGGACCATCTTGTCCAGAAGATAATCGACGCCGAGCCGGACGTAATCGCTCACAACGTCGAGACCGTCGACCGGCTGCAGTTCCCCGTCAGAGACCGGCGTGCGGGCTACGAACAGAGTCTGGGCGTGCTCGAGCAGGTCGAGCGCGAATCGGACATTTATACGAAGACCTCGATCATGCTCGGCCACGGTGAGTACGACCACGAGGTCTACCAGACGCTCGCGGACCTGCGCGAGCGCGGCGTCGACATCGTTACGCTGGGCCAGTATTTGCGGCCATCGAGAAACCACCTCGAGGTCCAGCACTACGACCACCCACACAAGTACGAGACGTGGCGACGCGTCGCCGAGGAAGAGCTAGGATTCCTCTACTGTGCGAGCGGCCCGATGGTCCGGTCGTCGTACAAAGCCGGCGAGTTGTTCGTCGACGCCGTCTTGCGCGAGGGCAAAAGCGTCGCGGAGGCACGTGCCGACGCGCGCCGGACACAGCCACAGCAGACCGAGACCTAAGTGGCGAGAGAATGGTTGATTCGTTCAGTCACGTTTCCGCCGTTCGGCCACGATTCGATAATCGACAATAAATAGCCACTTCTGTTCATTTCCGTCCATGATTGTCCGGGTGAGTATGAGACTTCTGTGGGCCACTGGCAAGAATCTCTCTGATAGTAAACTATTTTGGGAAACTCCTTTACCCTGAGCGATCGTGTGCTAGGGTATGTATAGGTGGGTTTTCCTGTGAGTACGATACAGCGCGATCCCCGCGAGCGAGTACAGATACTCGACGAGGCGGGCCGTGTCCGAGAGGGTGCCGACGTGCCGGACCTCACCGAGGACGAACTCGTCGAGATGTACGAGCAGATGCGGCTCGTGCGTCACTTCGACGAACGCGCCGTCAGCCTCCAGCGGCAGGGGCGGATGGGGACGTACCCACCGCTGTCCGGCCAGGAGGGCGCACAGGTCGGCAGCGCTCACGCCTTAGACACCGAGGACTGGGTCTTCCCCAGCTACCGCGAACACGGCGTCGGCCTCGTTCGAGGGCTCACCCTCGAGCGCACCCTGCTCTACTGGATGGGCCACGAACGGGGCAACTACATGCCCGAGGACGTCAACATCTTCTCGGTCGCGGTCCCCATCGCGACTCAGATCCCCCACGCGACGGGTGCCGCCTGGGCGTCGAAACTCGACGGGGAGGAGAAGGCCTTCATCTGTTACTTCGGCGACGGGGCGACCTCGGAGGGAGACTTCCACGAAGGGTTGAACTTCGCCGGCGTCTTCGATACGCCGACCGTCTTCTTCTGTAACAACAACCAGTGGGCCATCTCGGTCCCCCGCGAGCGCCAGACGGCAAGTGCGACCTTAGCCCAGAAGGCCACCGCCTACGGCTTCGACGGTGTCCAGGTCGACGGGATGGACCCGCTCGCGGTGTACAAGGTCACCCGCGAGGCCGTCGAGAAGGCCAAAGACCCCGGCGAGGACGAACTGCGGCCGACGCTCATCGAGGCGGTCCAGTACCGGTTCGGGGCACACACAACCGCCGACGACCCCTCCGTCTACCGAGACGACGAGGAAGTCGAACGCTGGAAACAGAAAGACCCCATTCCGCGTCTCGAGACATACCTGCGGTCGAACGGGATGCTCGACGACGAGCGGGTCGATGCGATCGAAGCGCGGATCGAAGAGGACGTTGCGGACGCGATCGACGCGGCCGAATCGTTCGAACGACCCGAACCCGAGGAGATCTTCGCACACGTCTACGAGGGGATGCCCCGCCGACTGCAACGGCAACTCGAGTACTTCGAATCGATCCGCGAAGAACACGGCGACGACGCCCTCCTGGAGTGAGACGATGGCGACACAATCACAAGCAGAGAACCTCACGCTAGTCGAGGCAGTCCGGGACGGACTGCACACGGAGATGGACCGCGACGACGACGTCATCGTCATGGGCGAGGACGTCGGCGAGAACGGCGGCGTCTTCCGCGCGACCGACGGCCTCTACGAGGCGTTCGGCGAGAATCGGGTAATCGACACCCCACTCGCGGAATCAGGGATCGTCGGCACGGCGATCGGGATGGCCGCCTACGGGAAGCGCCCGGTCCCCGAGATCCAGTTCATGGGCTTTATCTACCCTGCGTTCGACCAGATCGTCTCCCACGCCGCGCGCCTGCGGACGCGCTCTCGCGGTCGGTTTACCTGTCCGCTGGTCGTCCGGGCTCCCTACGGGGGCGGCATCCGCGCACCGGAACACCACTCCGAGTCGACGGAGGCGATGTTCGCCCACCAGCCCGGGCTCACGGTCGTCATCCCCTCGACCCCTTACGACACCAAGGGGCTGCTCACGAGTGCCATCCGGAGTCCGGACCCGGTACTCTTCTTAGAACCGAAACTCATCTACCGGGCCTTCCGCGAGGAGGTGCCAAGCGAGTCCTACGAGGTGCCACTCGGCGAGGCGGCGGTCCGTCGCGAGGGCTCCGATATCTCGGTCTACACGTGGGGCGCGATGACCCGGCCGACGCTCGAGGCCGCCGACAATCTCGCCGATGAGGGAATCGACGCAGAGGTCGTCGACCTGCGTACGCTCTCGCCGTTAGACGAGGAGACGATCGTCGACTCGTTCACGAAGACCGGGCGCGCTGCAGTCGTCCACGAGGCACCGAAAACGGGTGGACTGGGAGCCGAGATCACCGCGACCCTCCAAGAGGAGGCGCTGCTCTATCAGGAAGCACCGGTCGAGCGCATTACGGGATTCGACACACCGTTCCCGCTGTACGCGCTCGAGGACTACTACCTGCCCGAACCGGCCCGCATCGAGGACGGGATTCGAGACGCCGTGGGGTTCTAACATGGTCAGAGCGTTCGAACTCCCCGACGTTGGCGAAGGCGTCGCCGAGGGGGAACTGGTCTCGTGGCTGGTCGACGCAGGCGACGAGGTTGCGGAGGACCAGCCAGTCGCAGAGGTCGAAACCGACAAAGCCCTCGTGGAAGTCCCCGCGCCGGTCGACGGCACCGTCCGCGAGTTACACGTCGAGGAGGGCGCGGTCGTCCCGGTTGGAACGGTGATCATCTCGTTCGACGTCGCAGGCGACACGGAAGCCGAACCGACAGAAGCGACCGCGGAACCCGAGCCGAGCGAACCAGCAGACGACGCTACCGGAAGTCCCGGCGCGACTGGAGCCGAGGCTGAGGCCGAGGACGTCACGCCGCCCGACGGCAGGGTCTTCGCACCGCCGCGCGTTCGTCGCATGGCCCGCGAACAGGGACTGGCCCTCTCGAGCATCGACGGAAGCGGCCCCGATGGTCGAATCACTGCAGCCGACGTGCGGGCAGCGACCGGCGAAGCCACCGAGACAGAGCCAGAACAGCCACAGTCACAGGAACCTGTAACCGACGCCGAGCCCGCGGCGACCGATGACGAGAGCGGCGCTGACACCATTGGGGCTGGCGAAGCCGAATCGGCAACTCCCGATCGGGGCGCATCACCGGCGCGACTCGAGGCCGCCGATCGCGAGACGACCCTGGCAGCACCCGCGACCCGACGGATCGCCGAGGAGGAAGGCATCGATATCGACGCCGTCCCAGCCACCGAAGAACGCGACGGCGAGGCGTTCGTCACGCCGGAGGCGGTTCGGGAGTACGCCGAGGCACAGCGCCAGGCCCAAGAGGCCGATCGCGAGGCAGTCGAAGCGGGCGAGCCGGTCGGAACGACGGGGGCCGACTTCGCTCCCGGCGAGCGCGAACGCCGCGAACCGTTCCGCGGCGTTCGCAAGACGATTGCCGAGGCGATGGTCGAGTCCAAATACAGCGCGCCCCACGTTACCCACCACGACGAGGTCGACGTGACCGCGCTCGTCGACGCACGCGAGAAACTCAAACCTCGTGCCGAGGAACGGGGAATCCGGTTGACCTACATGCCGTTCATCATGAAGGCCGTCGTGGCAGCCCTGAACGAATACCCCGAAATGAACGCGGTCATCGACGAGGAGAACGACGAGATCGTCTACCGCGACTACTACAACATCGGTGTCGCAACCGCGACCGATGTCGGGCTGATGGTGCCAGTCGTCGACGCCGCCGACCGGAAAGGACTGTTGCAACTGTCGTCGGAAATGAACGAACTCGTCCAGACGGCTCGCGACCGGACGATCAGCCCCGAGGACCTCCAGGGATCGACGTTTACGATCACCAACGTCGGCGGCATCGGCGGCGAATACGCCACGCCGATCATCAACTACCCCGAAGCGGGCATCCTCGCGATCGGCGAGATCAAACGCAAGCCACGCGTCGTCACCGACGAGCACGGCACAGAATCGATCGAACCCCGCTCGGTGCTGACCCTCTCGCTGTCGTTCGACCACCGGCTGGTCGACGGAGCCGTCGGGGCTCGGTTTACCAACACCGTGATAGAGTACCTCGAGAACCCGAATCTCCTCTTGCTCGAGTGACTCGCGTGTCCGTCAGCGCAGTGCTGACGGCCGTCGTCACTCGTCCGGGACGATATCGACGAGCACGTCGAGTGCGTCTGCGGCCTCACAGACGCGATCCTGTGTCTCGGCCAACGCGAGCACCGAGCCGTCGTCCTCAAGCGTGTCCTGCAGGTCGGAGACCGATCGAAGATAGCGCTCGAGACTCGCTTCGGTCGTCGCCCCCTCGAGTCGGTCGCCGAGTTCGATCAGCTGCTCGATGACCTCCCGGACGTGACGGCGGTAGGTGTCCTCGCACTCACAAGCCTGTTCACTGGCTGTGCGAGCGGTCGTGGCGATCTCACGAGCGAGTCGGCTGCCGTCACCCTCGCTTGTCCGCCGTTCTAACCGCTCGGCGAGGGCGTCGAACACGCGCGACCGCTCTGTGAGCGTCTTGCGCATGACGTATCGGGTCAGCGTAGCCTGCTCCCGTTCGACGCGCTCGATGTCGGCCTCGAGGGCATCGAGTCGATCCGAAACCGCCGTAATATCGTCCGGAATGTCGGGCGGCTCCCGTTCGACCGGCGTTCGGTGGGGGTTGTCGGTGTCCGTGATATGGTCGATGATCGTCCCAAAGAGCAGTTCGTGATCGTAGACGAACTCCCGAGGTGCCGACGCCGCTGAGTCCGTCCAGTCACCGTCGGGCGTCCGCTCGAACGAACCGAGAAACACCCCCGTCTCCGAGTCGGATGGGATCGAAGACCGGTATTGGTCGTGGTATCGCTCAAGGAGGTGCTGAGAGAACGATGCCGTGTCGACACAGTCCGTCTCGATGTCCGGTATCTCGACAGTTGGTCGTTGCGTTCGGTCGTCACTCGTTCCCTCTCGATACGTCAGCTCGAAACTTTCGAGCGTCCGGTTCGCCGTCGAGTCGTCATCGATGGCATCGTCAGTGTTTGGGACCGGGACAGGTTCCAGTGCCAGCTCGTCGTACTGAATGTAGAGTGAGAGTTCGTTTCCAGAGGGATGTGGAAGCGATGTCGTCGTTACCCGGTCGACGACGATCGGTCGGCCGTTTCCATCTAGCGCTATGCCAGGCTCGATCGTCACCTCGAGCCCGTCGTCGGTGTCGCTAATCGATTGCACCTCGAGTCCGTGGAGAACGCCACTTCCAGCCACGAATCGGGCAAGTGTGTGCAACCGCTCGGCGTGATACTCCTGTTCTGCGTCCATATCTCGGGGAGTCATCAGTTTCCCGCTAAAGAAGCGGTTCTTCCGAAACTGAGAGAGACTGCCTCGTTTCCCAGTATCGTGGCCCGTATCGCGAGTCATGTCGATCAGTTAGCGTTTCGTGCATATTTAATCATAGCGAAATCATAGAAATGAGAGACGGTTCATGCTGAAATCTATGAGCTCGACAGCGGTAGCCAACGAACTGTTCTCGTTCAGAGCACCGTGACGGCAATCTATAGTATCATACGATCGTCCTACTTTCATTTCATCTCGTCAGACACAGCATTTTGTAAATTAAAACGCCAATCATTTAGCTGTAAATTACAGTAGCAGACGTTATTTCCAACTATTTTAAATAGATAAGTTTTATATCCTATGTGTATGAATATAGCATCACCACACCACTGATTGGAGGAGTGATAGAAATGCCAGAATACCTCTCACCAGGCGTATACGTCGAAGAAGTCGACAGCGGCACCAAATCCGTCGAAGGTGTCAGCACCAGCACTGCTGGCTTTCTCGGTGAAACGGAGCGCGGTCCTGTCGAACCGACACTCGTAACGAGTTTTTCCGAATTTAAACGAACGTTCGGCTCGAGTCCACGCTCATCTGACCTCGACGTAGCCGTCGACGGGTTCTTCAAGAACGGCGGGAGTCGCTGCTACGTCGGGCGCGTCGCGGCCGCCGAGTCGACGGATGTCGCGACGACGACCCTCGTCGACGAGGATCGAAACGACGTCATCACCGTCAAAGCGATCGGGCCGGGCGCATGGGGTAGTTCGATCGCCGCGATCGTCGACGACGGCGAGAACGACTATTTCACACTGACGCTGCGATACTGGTCGTGTGATCTCGAGGCGGTCAGCAAACCCGCGTCCGACCAACCTGACCCTGCACCCGACATCGAAGAAGTCTACGAGGACATGTCGGTCGATCCCGAGTCCAGCCAGTTCTACGAGAAACAGATCCCGGGATCGGTGCTCGTCGACCTCGAACAGCAAGCTGCGGGCTGCCCTGCCGACGGGCTCTCCTGGCTGTCTCGGGACGTGCCCGAGGAGTACGCCGACGGTGGCTTGATCCAACTCGGCGATGAGGCGGAGACCGCTGCCTACATCCCCGACGATCTCGAGGACCGAGCGTACACCGAGTTACAGGGGATCGCCAAACCGTTCGATATCGATGCGTCCCAGTCCCAGGAGGAGTTACAGGCTGATCTCGAGGCAATCCGCTCCGGTGAGATGACGGTCGATGTCGACGTCGTCTCCGATCTCTCGGCAACGCCCGAAACCGAAACGGTAGCCCTCAGCGACTACGAGGGTGTCAACAAACCTGGGATGCGAACCGGGCTCGCGGCGTTCAGGGAACTCGACGACATCTCGCTCGTTTGTGTCCCCGACGAAAACGACATCGAGGGGCTGACCGAGGCAGTCGTCGCCCACTGTGAGAACATGGGTGAGCGGTTCGCGATCTTGCAGGCACCGCAGAACGCGGGTGCGATCTCGGAGATCGAAACGCCGGTTGATTCCTCGTATGCGGCTTATTACTATCCGTGGGTCGAGGCGACGGATCCGCTGACCAACCGAAAGCGACTCGTCCCGCCTGGCGGCCACATCGCCGGGATCTTCGCGCGAAGCGACGTCGAACACGGCGTCCACAAGGCTCCCGCAAACGAAGTCGTTCGGGGCATCCTCGGCACACAACACACGATCACCAAGGGCGAACAAGACGTTCTGAATCCGAAGGGCGTCAACTGCATTCGGAGCTTTCAGGGTCGCGGCATCCGCCTCTGGGGTGCCCGAACGACGTCCAGCGATCCGTCCTGGAAGTACGTGAACGTGCGGCGACTGTTCCTCTACATCGAGCAGTCGATCGATGAGGGAACCCAGTGGGCAGTCTTCGAACCCAACGACGAGGACCTGTGGGCCCGCGTCCGTCAGTCCGCGGAGAACTTCCTGACGACAGTCTGGCGAGACGGCGGGCTACAGGGCAGCACCGCCGACGAGGCGTTCTACGTCAAATGCGGCGAGGAGACGATGACCCAAGACGACATCGACAACGGCCGGCTCATCGTCGAGATCGGCATCGCGCCGGTCAAACCGGCCGAGTTCGTCGTCTTCAGAATTAGTCAGGACACCGGCGACATGTAGCCCGCTGCTACCGACACAACCACCACTAAACGAACACCACAATGCCAGATTCACACGGTCCACTTCGACAAACCGAGTTCAAGGTCGAACTCGACGGCGTCGGCGTCCCCGGCTTCGTCGAGGTCGAACTGCCAGCAATGCGAACCGAACAGGTCGAATATCGCGAGGGGAACGATCCCTCACACAACCGAAAGCTCTGGGGAGACACCCAGTACGACGACCTCGTTCTCGTTCGCGGTGCAAACGAGAAAAACGAGGCGCTCTACAAGTGGCGAAAAGCCGTCGATCAAGGGAAGATGGACGACGGTGGCCGCAAGAACATCGCCGTGATCATCATGAACGAAGTCGGTGACTCGGTGCTTCGGTTCGAGTTCACGAATGCGTGGATCAAGGAGTACCGACCACCGACGCTCAACTCCCACGGCGGGGGCGGACAGGGTAATCTCGCGACCGAATCCTACGTCGTCACATTCGACGAAATGGAGCGCAAGAACGTATGACACCGCCAGCCACCCAGCTCCTGGACGCGGGTACCGTTTCCATTTCGCCTGCCCGGTTCGATTCGGACTGGCGCGTCGACGACGAGGGTGTGCTACACACCGGTCGGTCAGCACCGTTCGCCGAGCGCGTCGTCGTCGCCGCTGGCCAGAGCGGTGATCGACCATGACCGGCGGCACGCTCCAGACCGAGTTCGAATTCACCCTTCCACAGGGGTACGTCGACGACGAGGGAACGCTCCACAAGGAGGGGCGCATGCGCCTCGCAACGGCGGCCGACGAGATCGAGCCGTTGCAGACCCCTCGCGTCCAGTCGAACTCCTCGTACCTGACGCTCGTCTTGCTGTCGCGGGTCGTAACCGAACTCGGCGATCTCGAGACGATCGACATCAGCGTCATCGAGGACCTGTTCGTCTCGGACCTCGAGTACCTGCAGGCACTCTACGAGCGGATCAACAACCAGGGAGTAAACGCCGTCGAGACGGCCTGTCCCGAGTGTGGCGAGCGATTCGAGATCGACGCCGAAAGCGGTGCCCATCTCACGACAGACGGTGCGAGCGGGACCGCGGCTCCGGCTGGCATGGACGCCGGCGCGCCCGGGGTCGGCGATGACCTCGGTGGGATCGGTGCGATCGACTCGTCCGGACTCGAGACCACCGAGATGCAAGCGGCCAGTGCCGACTCGACCGACGGTGAGAACGGTGAGTCGGGAAACCCAGTGGAGTAATCCGGCTGTACGAGCCGGATCGCCTCTACGAGGAGGTCGCGTTCGTGGCCTACCACTTCGGGTGGAGCCACGAGACGGTGTTGAACATGCCCCACTGGGAACGACAGCGCTGGTGTAGACAGATCAGCGAGATCAACGACCGAATGAACGAGACACCGTCCGAGCGAGGCCGGAACCGCCGGCGCAGTGGCGGCCGGGGTCGTGGACGCGGACGCGACGATGCCGGTGGTGGGATCGTCCTCCGTAATCCACCGGACTCCGACTGACCACGAACCACGGTATCTGGGGATCAGATACCACCACCGTGCAGTACTGAGACGATGGCAACAGACACGAACCAAACCGATCCCTACGCACAGTACAATTTCGAGGTCGAGGTCGACGGCGAGCCGGTCGCCGGCTTCGCCGAGGTCGCCGGGATAACGATGGAACTGGAAACCGTCCCGTACCGAGAGGGCGGCGTCAACGATCATGTCCACCAGTTACCCGGCCAGTTCGCACACGCGAACCTCGTCCTCCAGCGCGGGTTGACGAAAAACACGACCTTCTGGGAGTGGATCCAGACGGTCATGAGCGGGACGCTCACCAGGAAAAACGTCGTCGTCACGGTAAAAGATGGCTTTCGTGGCGACAGTCAATGGGGGTGGGAGTTCGCCGGCGCCTATCCGACGAAGTGGTCGGGACCGGACCTCGTGAGCACCAAACGAGGAATGGCGATCGAGTCGATCGAGTTGGCCTACGAGCGCTTCTCGACGCTGTCAGGAATGCCGGACTGAGGGTGACGGCTGGGTAGCCGTCTCCCGCAGCCAGTCAGAACTCGTCGGTCGGCGGCGCGATTCCCTCGTCTTCGTCACTTTCGAGCTCGAACTCCTCGCGAACCTCTCGAATCCGATCCCGGATGTCGGCCGCCAGTTCGAACTCGAGGTTGTTCGCTGCCTCCTGCATCTGAGTCTCGAGTTCGTCGATGTAGCGTGCGGCGTCGTCTTCGTCGTCGAGTTCCCGGCCGGAAACCTCGCTGGTGTCGGTCTTCGACCCGGGGAGGTTGGTCTCGCCGATCTCCTTGTCGATCGTGGTCGGTTCGAGGCCATGGTTCTCGTTGTACTGCTGTTGAATCTGCCGGCGACGCTGTGTCTCCTCGATCGCGGACGCCATCGCGCTCGAGGGCTCGTCGGCGTAGAGGACGACCTCGCCGTTGACGTTGCGTGCGGCCCGGCCCATCGTCTGGACGAGCGTCGTCTCCGAGCGCAAGAACCCTTCCTGATCGGCATCTAAGATTGCCACCAGCGAGACCTCGGGGATGTCCAGGCCCTCCCGCAGGAGGTTGATCCCCACGAGCACGTCGATCTCCCCGAGTCGGAGCGAGCGGATGATCTCGTGGCGCTCTAAGGTGTCGGTCTCGTCGTGCATGTAGGCGACGTCGACGCCTGCTTCCTCGAGATACTCGGTCAGGTCCTCGGCCATCCGTTTGGTCAGCGTCGTCACGAGGGTGCGTTCGTCGCGGTCGATACGCTCGTCGATGCGGTCCATGAGATCGTCGACCTGGCCGGTCGCGTCCGCGACCTCGATCTGTGGGTCGACGAGGTGGGTGGGCCGAACGATCTGTTCGACGATCTGGTCGCTGTGTTCGGTTTCGTAGTCGCCCGGTGTCGCCGAGACGTACAGCGTCTGATCCGTTTTCTCCTCGAACTCCTCGAAGGTCAGCGGGCGATTGTCGTAGGCCGTCGGCAGCCGAAAGCCGTTCTCGACCAGCGAGTCCTTGCGGGACTTGTCGCCGGCGTACTGGCCGCGGATCTGCGGCAGCGTGACGTGAGACTCGTCGACGACGGTCAGGAAGTCGTCGGGGAAGTAGTCAAGCAGGGTGTAGGGCGCGTCGCCGGAGTCGCGATCCGAAAGGTAGACAGAATAGTTCTCGATACCCGAACAGTAGCCGGTCTCGGCCATCATCTCGAGATCAAAGGTCGTCCGCTCCTCGATGCGCTGGGCGGCGATCATATCGCCCTGTCGCTCGAAGTACGAGATGCGCGAGTCGAGGTCGTCGCGGATCTCGTCCATCGCGCGCTCGAGTTTCGTCTCGGGAATCGAGTAGTGCTCGGCGGGGTGGACGAGGACGGCCTGCTGGTCGCCTTTGGTCTCGCCCTCGAGGGGGTCGACCTTGACCATGCGGTCGATCTCGTCGCCCCAGAGTTCGACGCGGACGGCATAGCGGCCGTACATCGGGTAAATCTCGATGGTATCGCCCCGCACGCGGAAGGTCCCTTGCGTGAAGTCGACGTCGTTGCGCTCGTAGTTGAGGTCAACCAGTTGAGCGAGCAACTCGTCGCGGCCGATCTGTTCGCCGACCTCGAGGCGCAGCGACATGTCGACGTAGTTGCGCGGATCACCGAGCCCGTAGATAGCGGAGACGGAAGCGACGACGATGACGTCCTCCCGTGTGAGCAGCGACCGAGTCGCTGAGTGTCGCAGTCGGTCGATCTCGTCGTTGATCGACGCGTCCTTGTCGATGTAGGTGTCGGTCTGCTCGACGTAGGCCTCGGGCTGATAGTAGTCGTAGTAGGAGACGAAGTATTCGACGGCGTTCTCGGGGAAGAGATTGCGGAACTCCTCGTAGAGCTGGGCCGCCAGCGTCTTGTTGTGGGCGATGACCAGCGTCGGCTTTTGAATCTCCTCGATCACCCACGAGACGGTGTTGGTCTTCCCGGAGCCGGTCACGCCAAGCAGGGTCTGTTTGTCCATGCCAGACCGGAAGCCATCGGCCAACTGCTCGATCGCCTCGGGCTGGTCGCCCGCGGGCTCGAACGGAGCGTCGACTTCGAACGGTCGGTCGACGTCAGGACGGTCCGGCTGCAACGGGCCTTGCGCGTCGCTCATTGTCGGGATCAGGGCCTCGAGCCACTTGACCCGCTCGCATACCCCAGCCGAAACGGGGGCGAGTTGCCCTACTCGAAAGGCTCACCGCACCAGTCGACCCGTCGATCGGCTATTTATCGTCGTCAGTCGTCGGCCCGTCGACCGTCATCTCGACAGTGAACTCGCGGTCCATCGTATCCGCCGGCGGCTCGAGGTAGCCGATTGCGTAGCCAGTGTAGGCCATCCCCCGCTCGAGGGTGACGTCGAACGAGGCGACGGTCGTCTCCGGATCACCGGCCGGTCGGACCGAAAGAGTGTACGACCCGGCGGGAACCGGGACGTAGTCGGTCGCGTCGGTGAACGCGACGTTCTCGAAGACCAGCTCGTCGTCGGCGTAGACGTCGACCGCCGGCGCGTCAGGTGTGGCGTGAACGAGTCGGGTGAGCGCCGAGCCCGCGTCCACGAGCACCGCCGGCTCGAAGGTTTCGGCCTCGAGTTCGCCGATCGCGGCGACAGTGTAGTATGCAGCACCGAAGGTCACGTCGCCCTCGAAGGCGACCGTGTTCGGATCGCCGGCAGCCGTGATCGTTACCGTGTAGGTGCCCGGTTTGAGCTCTAGGTACGGCGAGACGTCACCGTAGGCGACGTCTGCGAGTACCTGCTCGCCGTCGACGTAGACGTCGACGTTCGGCGCGTCCGGAGAGAAGTGTGCGACCCGGACGGCCGCCCCCGACATCTCTTTCGAGGTATCGACCGAGTCCGTGTCACTCGAGCGCTGGTCGTGTTCGTATTCGCCACCGGCCAAAACGGTGCCACTCGCTGCCGTTACCCCACCTGCGATGCCCATCGTTTTCAGGGCCGTTCGTCGTGATACTGGCATGCTGCAAGTAAGAGGGGAGACGCCGAACGAAAAAAGCGCCCAGTCAGTAGTAGAGGTAGTTTCGACCTTTCTCGCGGTGCTTTCCGTGTATGTGGACCCTGCCGTCTGAAGGCTACCCATACACCGACGAGTAAGGGACGCCAACACGAGTAGCGGTCGCGAACACCCAGGTCCGTTTGGAGACCGCAGCACGTAGCGACTGCTCGCCCAACCGTTATGCAGCGAGCGGTGGTAGCCGCAGCTATGTCCGACGAACTCGAGTCGGCGCTCGAATCTGTCGAAGCCTACCGCGAGACCATCGATCGGACATAACGCGCGAGCAGAGACGACGGCACACGGAGGCGGTGCTTACTCGAGGCGCTCTAACACCGCCGTTTTCTCGTAGGACAACGACAGCGAGCGCGAGCGACCCCGCCCGTCGACATCGGTGTAGTCGGCGTCGATCAGGCCGAGCTGGTCGAGTTTGTTGACGATCTCTGAGTAGCGCGTATAGCCCAGCTCGGTCCGCTCGTGGAAGGCCTCGTAGACCTCACCAGCCTGCTCGCCGTCGTGAGTGGCGATCACCTCGAGTAATGCCTGTTCGGTATCGCTGAGTCCCGACAGCGACCGGGTGAGGTTGATATACTTAGATTTCTCGTAAGCGTTCTCGACGTCTTGGCGCTCGACGGTACGGCTGGCTCGCATCTCGGCGTTGAGCCCTGCCCGGCGAAGCAGGTCGATCCCGACCCGAAGATCACCGCTCTCGGCGGTGAGGTCGGCAACGTACTCGAGGGTGTCCCGTGAGATGACCCCGTCGTGGAAGCCGCGTGTGACGCGTTCGGCGAGGATGTCGACGATTTCGGGCTGGTCGTAGACGGGGAAATAGACGTCTTCGGGGCGGAAGACGCTCTGGACCCGGGAGTCGAGTTCGTCGATGACATCCAAAGCGGGATCAGAAGAGACGACGATGACGCCGATTTTCGCGCCGGGGTACTCCTCGTGGGCCCGCAGAAGCGAATACAGGGTGTCGCTGGCCTCGTTCTCGTAGAAGAGGTAGTTGACATCGTCAAGTGCGACGATGAGGACCTTATCTTCCTCGACGAGCTTCTCGGCGATCTGGCCGAACAGCTTCTTGAACGAGATGCCCGACGAGGGTGGCTCGTAATCAAATGTGCCCTCGAACAGTCGCGAAAAGACGGAGTACCGCGTCGCGTTAACCTGACAGTTGACGCGAATCGTCCGGACATCGCTCGTCTGTGTCCCGATCTCGTCGAACAACTTCTGGACTGCCGTCGTCTTTCCCGTCCCGGGTGGGCCCCGCACCACGACGTTCAGCGGTCGCGACCCCCGCACCGCCGGGCGCAGCGCATACGTCAGGCTCTGGGTCTGGCCCTCGCGGTGCTTGAACGTCTCGGGGACGTAGTCGATCTCGAAGACGTGTTCGTTCTTGAACACGGATTCGTCCCACGACAACATTCCCCCGTCGGGGTCGTCTGCCATCACTTTCACCCTGCTTCCGCAGCGTCTTAACCCTTCGGTGGGTCCACATCCCGGACAGAGACTACGCTACCCGTTACTGTTTGACATGGTAACAAGGCCATCATATTCATATCGTCACACCGCCACGGCTCGGCTACTCGAACTTCTCCAACAGGTCCCCGTAGAACGCGCTGTCGTGTTCGCCCGCCAGTTTCTCGACAATCAGCTCCGGCGTCGACCGCGCGAGGTGGTCTTTGACCGGCGAGCGGTTCACCTCGAGTTCGCCATTCACGAGTCCAACCGCCTCGATCCCGTCGACCGTCACGTCGAAGGCGGCCATCTCGCGGATCTCGCCTGCGAGGTGGGAGACGAACACCGCGGTCGCGCCGTTGTCCGACAGCGCCTCGAGAATGCCGGCGATGATCTTCGCCGACGCCCCGGGCTCGGTGATACTCTCGAGTTCGTCGACTAACACGAGTGAGCCCTCACCGCCCTGTGCGAGGTCGGCGAACTCCCGGACAGTCGACTCGAAGGCCCCCGCGTCCAGCGTTCCCTGCGTCTTCGCGTGATAGTGCAGATCGTCGAACCGCCGCAAGCGCACCCGCTCGGCGGGAACGGGCAGTCCCATGTGGGCCAGCACGACCACACTCGCGACCAGATCCAGCGTGGAGGTCTTTCCGCCGCTGTTGACTCCCGAGAGCAAGGCGACGCCCGAGACCGCGTAGTCGACTGGATCGATCCGCTCGAGCGGTTCGTCGAGCAGCGGGGAGCGACCGCCCTCGATGTCGAAGCCGACAGCGTCGGTCGGGTCGACGAACGCGGGCAGCACGCAGTCGAAGTCATCGGCGAAGCGGGCGATCGCGAGTTCGACATCTAGCTCGAGCGCGTCGCGAACGAGTTGGCGGGCACCCTCGCGCTGGTCGGCCAGGTCGGCTGCGAGTTCGCGTTTGAGTCGTCCCGCACGGCGCTCCTTGGCCGCAGTCAACTCCTCGCGCAGCCGACCGACGATGTCCTCGTCGCGTTCGACCGGGAACGTCGGCTCGTCGCCGAACGCACGGCGGGCGATCTCGGCCTCGCCAGCCTCGAGGTCGAGCGCGTCGATGAGGTGCTCGCGAGCCGCCGCGACGGCGTCAGCGTACTCGTCCGCGAGTTCCCGCGAGAGCAAGGAATCGACGCCGGCCCCGCGCTCGACCAGCGAGAGCAGATCCGACCCCTCGATCGTGACGTCCTGTTCGCGGATCGCCTCCCGGAGCCGGTCGTTGGCGACGCTCTCGGCTGCACTCGCGGCCGCGTCCAGATCGTCGACCGCCGTCGTCAGCCGATCGAGTTCGTCGTCGCCCGCGACCGTGCCGTCGTCAGCCAGCCGCGAGAGCCCGTCCTCGAGCGCCGCGAGATCGCAGGGGGCCTCGAGATCGGCGGCCCGGTGGACCGCGATAGCGGCCTGCAGCCGATCGCGGTTGCGTGCGAAGAAGGCGAGTGGCCGTTCGGGGACGATTTCGGCGGGGTTCTCGAGGGCATCGGGCCGGACCTGGACATCCCCGTCGAGGGCGACGCCGGCGAAGGACTCGTCGAGGGCGATCACCGTCGCGTAGCCGCGCGCGAGTTCGGCCAGCCCCTGTGTGTCCTCGACAACCTCGACGGAGAGTTCCGGGATCGCCTCGCGGGCCTCGCTATAGCGTTCGGCATCGGTCGTCGCCAGACAACGCTCGCGGACCCGCACGTCGCCGGGTTCGCGAAGAGGTTCGACGCCCTCGAGTGCCTCGCGCACGTCGGGATCGGGGTCGCGCTCAAGGGCCTCGCGGGCGAACGCTTGCACCTCGTCGATACGCGAGCGCCGCGGGCTCGGATAGAGCGTCTCGAGGCGCTGGGCGGCGTAGTCGGTGACGGTACGGGCTTTGAGCAGGCCGAGAACCTCGCGGTAGATCTCGCGAGCGCGGTCGGTCGCGAGAAATCCGCCCGGGTCGTCGTGCTCGAGCCGGATCGCCCCCCGTGCGATGCGGGCGGCTCGGCCCTGGGTGATCCCCGGCGCGGTCGCAAGCGTCGCCACGTCGCCCGTCCGCAGCGCACGCTCGGGATCGTCGAGGGCAGCGAGTGCGCGAGCCGTCTTCTCGCCGACGCCCGGAATCGACTCGAGGTCCATGTCTCGAGGTGCGTATCAAACCGGAGCGAGAAAAAGTTCCCGCCCGGATCGGTCGGGTTCGGCCCGACCAGACGTATATGAGATGTGCCGACATCCCCCGTAGCATGGACTGACAGCGGTGTCGAGGGTTTATACGGACACGTAACTAGCGTCCGGACGTGCAACCGAAACGGCAGCCCGAATGGCCCGATCGGGAACAGTGGCGGCGAACGGACCCACGTCAGGACCGACCGATCCGAACGCATGGAGTATGAACGTTCGGACGCGGTCAACGACCGCCTCGAGTGGCTGCGGACCTACGGCTACGGGCTCTGTATGGGAACGGCAGACGCCCTGCCCGGCGTCTCCGGTGGCACCGTCGCGCTGTTGCTCGGCTTTTACGGCCGACTGCTCGCCGCGGTCACCGCGTTTACGCCCTGGCGGGCGGCCGCCGTGCTCCGGGGCTACCATCCCGACCGGCGGACGAAAGCACGGGAAGCGCTGCTCGAGTTGGATCTCGGGTTCCTGCTCCCGCTCGGCGTCGGCATCATCACCGCAGTCGTCGTCGTCGCCGATGCCGTCTCCAATCTCGCCCAGTCCCATCCGGTCGCGATGTTCGGCTTCTTTACCGGCCTGATCGCCGCCTCGGTGATCACGCTCGGTCGAAGTCTGTCGATTTCGTCGCCGACACACGTCGCGGCCGCCGTGACGGGGACCGGGCTCGCGTTGCTGGTCGCCGCCGACATCGTCTCGCTGCCCGGAAGCGGCCCGATGGTGATCGTCCTCGCGGGTGCGATCGCCGTCAGCGCGATGATCCTGCCGGGGATCTCCGGCTCGCTAATCCTGATCCTGCTCGGCCAGTACGTCTTCCTCTCGTCAGAACTGAGCGCGTTCGTCCACGCGCTGGGTTCCCTGCCCGGCGGTGGCTCGCTGGCGGCCGTCACCGATCCGGGAACGACCGTGGTGCTGTTCGTCGTCGGCGGTGCCACTGGCCTCCTCACGATCGCCCGCATCGTCCGCGTCGCCCTGGATCGGCGCCGCGAACTCACGCTCGTTTTCCTCGTGAGTCTCATCGCCGGCTCGATCCCTGCGCCCTTGACGAACATCGCCGAAACGCATGCGTGGACGACAGAAACCATAACGCTGACCGCCGCATGGGCGGTCGTCGGTGCGATCGCGCTGTTCGGACTCGAGTATCTCGTCGGCGGGTTCGAGCCGGAGTAATTCGGTTAGTCGCCGAAATCGCCGTCAGCTTTCGGTTCGTTCGCGAGATCGTCGATCAGCTCCTCAACCGATTCTTGTTTATCGTCGGCTATATCGTCGATCGTGCCAACGCCATGGCCGCCGCTTTTGGCCGTCTGCAAGGCGTTCTTGTTGAGGTCGCCGTCGGGCTCGACCACCGGAAGTTTGAGGTCAGTGAAGTTCTCCAGTGGGAATCCTGACGCCGAGAGGATGAAGTGATCCGCGACCACGCTCAGTTCGTCGGTGTCGAAGTCCTCGAGTCGTGGCTCGTCCCATTCTTCGGTCGTCGTCCCCGAACCGTCGGGCTCGTGCATCGAGTAGTCGGTCGCGGCAGGGGCTACGCGACGGCGGACGAGACGCGTCCGGCTTGCGTGTTCAGCCACCTCGAGCCCGCTTCACGGACGACGGACTGCAATCAGTTGCCGCCGGCGTACTCGTACTCTCGTTCGGGATCCTCGACGCCCTCGGTTCGGGAGCCGACCCAGGCCCCCAGCGAGAGCCCGTAGACGAGGTGACCAGCGTGGAAGAGCGCAAGTTCGTCGGCCTCGAGGCGGATGTCGAGTAGCCCCTGCAACACGATCTGCACGCCGAAGGCGGACAGAACTAGCCCGTAGATCGATCCCCAGACGAGGCCGCGCTGTTCGGGTTCGATCGACCGGCCCGCGTCGTACAGGGAAAACAACACGCCGAAGATCGCGCCCGAACTGACCCCATAGAGCAGGTGCAGGGCGAGGGCGGCAACCGAGTGCTCGTCGGGATTGCCGCCAGCGACGTACTGCGACCAGAAATTCGCCGACGGAGGCAGCGATCGCAAGAGCGGCAGGCGAAAGGCGGTCATAATGAGCGTCGCGACGAACCCGCCTTGAATCCCGCGAACGACGGCGTCGGCGACGTGTTCCTCGCGCGGGTGTTCGTCTACGACTTCGGTGTGCCCCTCGGTCTCGGAAAGCGATCGGAGGCGGTCGACGAGAATCATGGTCGTCTCAGCAGCCCTACGCCGGACGACACCTTAACCGCCGGGCGCGCTACTGACTGCATCCGTGACCGTGTCGGCGACGAGCCCCACAGCGTCGTGACAACGTCCTTTTGCCCGCGCGGCCCGAACGACGGTCCATGACATCGGTCGAGGCGAAACGCGAGGCCGCCCGCAACGACCTCGCGACCCGCGAGGGGGTCCTCGTGGCCTTCTCCGGCGGGGTCGACTCGAGCGTGGTGGCCGCACTCGCCCACGACGCACTCGACGACGACGCCGTCGCCTGCACCGCGAAAAGTGAAACCCTTCCCGAGGCCGAACTCGAGGACGCCAGGCGCGTCGCCGACGAGATCGGCATCCGCCACGAGATCGTCTCCTTCTCGGAACTCGAAAGCGACGCGTTCGTCGAAAACGACGACGATCGCTGCTATCACTGCCGGACGATGCGACTCGGCGAGATGAAAGCAACCGCCCGCGAACTTGGGGTCGGGACGGTCTGTGATGGGACGAACGCCGACGATCCGGGCGCTGGCCACCGGCCCGGCCTGCAAGCGGTCGACGAACTCGACGTGCACTCGCCGCTGCTGGCCCACGACATCACGAAAGCGGAGGTCCGCGAGATCGCCGCCTACTACGGCCTCTCGGTCGCCGACAAACCCTCGATGGCCTGTCTCTCCTCGCGCATCCCGACCGGGCTCGCAGTCACCGACGACCGGCTCACGCGGATCGAGCGCGCAGAGGCCCTGTTGCGACAGTGGGGATTCGACCAGTTCCGCGTCCGCGACCACGACGGCCTCGCGCGCATCGAGGTCGCGCCGGACGAACTCGAGCGCGCGCTGACCCGCGAGTTCGCGGAGACGGTTCGTGTAGAACTCTCACAGTTGGGATTCGACCACGTCACACTCGATCTCCACGGCTACCGGACCGGCAGCGTCAGCCCCGAGGGCAACGAGGGGACCACGGCGGAATCGACGAGCAACGACTGACGGTCTGCTATCACTGTGACTCGGCACCAAGTCGCGCGGGAGCCACCGGCATCGCTCGAGTACGAGATCGGAGATTCGTCGATCGTCCATCTCGAGGAGAACTCGGTAGACAAAAATCCAAAATATAACCGTATTATACAGGACAAACTCGTCAATAGTGGATATAGAGACGTTGTGGTCGGGAATATTGCACGTTGCGATACGAACGTAGCGTTCGGACCGATAGAAGTGATCGATGGACGCTGACGTGCCGCCCGAGTGGACGATCGCAGAGTCTCGAACCTACACTCCGACGCATACCGACCGGGAGATGGAGTATCGGACGTATCGACACGAGTCGGGAGATCTCCGGCTCAAAGTCGCGCCGGCCTCGCTCGACGGCGAGGATCACCCCGGCTACGCGCTAACCGCGACGAGCTATCCGGGGCTGGACCTCTCGGAAACGATGCGCGTGCGGCGCGTCCTGACGTTCGAGCGCTGTACCCGGATCGCACAGCAGTTCATGGATCTGTTCTCCGCCAGCTACGACGGCCCCGACGAGTTCGAGGACGCGTTCGAGTACGCCTACGAGCGCACCCGCGAACACCGGTAGTTACTCGATGGACAGGTCGCCGCCGGTTCCGCCGTCGCCGCCGTCTTCGTCCCACTCGAGTTCGAACTCGACGGACAGTTCGCCGGGGGCGTCGGTCGGCCCTTCGCGTTCGGCTTTGACTTCGAAGGTCGGCCGAGCCGGCGGGTCGAGGGTGACGGAGTCGGAGCCAGCCGAGAGCGTAATCGGCTCGCCAGCATCGAGATTGTCCGCAACGCGACGGAGCAACGACGCGATTTCGCCTCTGTTCAGGTCGCTTTCGGATTTGAACAGCACTTCTTCTGGCATACGCCCCAATACGTTCCGACAGTTGATAAATACGCGCCCGAGGATTGTGGTGATCAGTGACCGACAAGACGGCTCTCGCCGGCTGGGTCACGGGGCGGCTCGAGACGAACCGCACACTGCTTAAAATTCGGCTCCTTCGACCGTGGATCGACGGCGGCCGTCGTGAGCGCGTTGACGCTCGGCTGGTGGATCGGCAGCCAGACGACGCCGTCGGGGATCGCCGGGTCGGATTCGACGCGGACGGTGACCGCGGCGCGCCGGGAACGGAGCTGTGCCAGTCGGCGCTCGTCGTTAGTGGGTTCGTCGACGGGTTGTTCAAGAGCGTCCGCGAACGCGGCCGCCGTCGCCGGGCTGATCTGCGCCGTCGGAGGCCCCTCCGCGCGGGTTCGTACCCCGGTGTTGTACGCGTTCGGCCGGCGCGCGGTCGTCAGCGTGAGCGGATAGTCGTCGTCGGTCGGCTCCGGCGGCGGCCTGGCCTCGCCGCTCGAAAATCGCACCCGGCCGGACGGCGTCGGGAACGTCCACGATTCGGTGGCGTCCGTGTCGTCAGCGCCGTCGTAGTACCGGTAGCCGGCCGACGCGTCCGCTGTCGGTGCCGGCCAGCGGACCGCGCGATCGGCCGCGAGTCGTTCGTAGCTGAGTCCCGAGCAATCGGCCGGTGTGCCTGCGGTCAGCGCCGCGAACTCCTCGAAGACCGTAGCGGGCTCGAGAGTGACGTCGAACAGGCTTGGAACGAGGCGATCGGCGAGGAGGCCGATGATCTCGAGGTCCGTCCGAGCCATTGCTGGCGGCTCCGTCGCGGCTCGTACTCGCGAGACGGTGCGGTCCATAGAAATCGTCGTTCCCTCGGACTCGCCCCACGTCGCTGCGGGCAAGACGACATCGGCGTATTCGACTGTCTCACTGCGGAAGGAATCCTGTACGACGAGAAACGCGTCCGCGAGCTGTTCACAGACATGGGTCGCATCGGGCATCCCCGCGACAGGGTTGGTCGCGACCGCGTAGACCGCATCGATCTCGTCGCCGATCGCGTCGACGAGGCCGACTGGGCCCGGCCCCGGGTCGTCGGGGAGCCGCGAGACCGGGACGCCCCAGACCTCGGCGACCACCCTGCGGTGGTCGGGATCGCCGAGCGGCCGGTGACCGGGCCAGGTTCCCTTCGAGGAACAGACGCGCGTCCCCATCGAGTTTGCCTGTCCAGTCAGCGAGAACGGCCCCGACCCCGGCCGCAGGTTGCCGGTCGCAAGACACAGATCGATCAACGCGCCCGCGGCCGCGGTCCCGTTGACGCTCTGGTTGATTCCCATTCCCCAGTACAGCAGGGTCGGGTCCTCGAGCGCGGCGGCCAGCCGGTCGATATCGGCCGTCGAGACACCCGCCCGCTCGGCGGCGTCGGCCGCGTCGGGGAGGTCCGCGCAGAGATCGTCGAAGCCAGTCGTCGCCTCAGCGACAAAGGCCTCGTCGATCCCGTCCGTCTCGAGGACGCGAGCGAGGACTGCTCGAGCGAGTGCGAAATCCCCACCGGGCTCGATCGGAACGTGGTGGTCGGCGGCCGCGGCGGTCTCGCTGTAGACGGGATCGACAACGATGAGTTCGGAGCCGTCCTCGGCCGCGGACTGACGAATCCAGCGAAACAGGACCGGATGGGCGACTGCCGGGTTCGCTCCCCAGACAACGTGGCTCTCGGCCGCGGGGATGTCGTCGTCGGTCGGTGGCGGCGCGTCGCTGCCGAACGCATCGTAGTAGGCGGTGACGGCCGACGCCATACAGAGCGTCGTGTTCGCATCGTAGTACCACGTGCCGAAGCCACCGCGTGAGAGTTTTCCCAGCGCGTAGGCAGCCTCGGTAGTCAGCTGGCCGCTGCCCAGAACGGCGACGCGATCGCTTCCCTCGGCGAGGGCAGTTCCGAGTCCCTCTGTCGCACGCTCGAGCGCCCTCTCCCAGGTCGTCGAGACGAGTTCACCATCCTCTCGTACGAGTGGGCGAGTCAGCCGCTCGCCCGCCGGGTCGGCGGTCTCGCGGATGCCGCGGCGACACGCCAGTCCCTGACTGATCGGGTGGGCAGGATCGCCGCGGACGGTCTCGAGGCCGTCCCCCTGATCGGCGGGCTGCTGGCGGAGTCCACAGCCAACCGCACACCGCATACACGTCGTCGGGATACGGTCAGTCACAGCGCCCACCTCCGACGATTAGGGCAATACAGGTAAACAACGATGCGTTCCACCGATCACAAGTGACGAGTGGACGCGACATCGGTCGGCTATCGTCCGACCCACTTCAGGACGAACAGCGTCCCCTCGAACAGCAGGATCATCGTGACGGCCACAAGGATCGGAGCCATCCCCGTCGGGTCGAGCGTGAACATAAAGGCAAGTCCCGCAAACGCCGCCCAGAAGTACAGCCGCTTCTGGGCCAGCCAGCGCCGGGTCGTCACGCCCATCATGATCGCCAGCATGATAAAGAGCGGAATCTGGAAGACGATGGCGAGAAAGCCCATCAGCGTGATGACCAGGTTGAACGTCTCACCGAGTGCGTATGCAACGATGGCGCTGCCCTCGGCGTAGTAGGTGAAATATTGAAAGAGGATCGGCAACACGAGCACGTACGAAAACAGCATCCCGATCGCTCCGAGCACGACGCTGGTCGGCACAGCAGCGAGGTAGTACTTGCGCTCGTTGGGGTACAGCCCCGGCCGCATGAACAGATAACACTCGTAGACGAACGCCGGCAGCGCGACCATGATCCCGAGCAGCGACGCGACCTTGATCCGGGTCAGCCACAGCTCGAGGGGCTGATAGACGTGCGGTGGCGGCGCATTGCCGCCGGAGGGAAAGACGGAGAACCAGACGAATTCGATTGCTTGCGAGGCCCACAAGAGGCCGATCGCCGTCCCACCAGCGCCGAACAGCAACACAACCGCCAGCCGGAGCACCATCTCCTCGATGTGATCGGCCAGCGGCATCTCCTCGTCGCCCGGCGGCGTCGAGACGCCCCCGAGGTCGTCGTCGGAGTCGGGGTCGGGATACGTCGGCTCGGGGGAGTGATGATCGCTGGCGACACCCTCGCCGTCGGTCTCGAGGACCGGCGACTCCGCATTGGTGTCCGCGAGGGGTGGCTGGGGCTCATCGGAGCTGTCCCGTGACTCTGTGGGACCCTCGGGGTCGCGGTCGTCCACCGGCTCGTCCGACATCTACGGGTTAGTGATAGGCCACCGGTTATAGGCCTTTTTCTTACGTCGACCATCAGAGGGTGAGAAGGTCGTTCGCTCGGGCCTCGCGCCCGCATATCCACTCGAAAGGTTGATAACTGGATGTCAGTTACCCCAACCCAATGAGTTCTGCCCTCGACGAGGATACCGCCCGCGCCATCAACACCGGCCGGGAGACGGTCGGGACACTCCTCTCGAGCGCCCAGCAACACCTCCAGAAGGTGTTTATCGTGTTTCTCGTGGGCTTTATCGGCTCCTTCTACGCCCTTCGCATGGTCGTCTGGGACTTTCTCGAGGCGACCGCGACGGGCCAGATGAACCAGATGGTCGCCGACTCGACCGATATCATCACGCGGACGCCGTTCGAGGTGATCCTCTTACAGGCCAAAATCGGAATGATAACGGGTATTCTCGTCGCCATCCCCGCGTTGCTCTTTTTCTCCCGGGACGCGATCCGGCGTCGCGGCTACCACAGCGTCGTGCCAGTCTCGAAGGGACACGTTGCCGGGCTCGTCGGCCTGTCGCTGTCGTTGTTCGTCGGCGGCGTCGTCTACGCCTACGGCGTCTTCTTCCCCTACGCCTTCGAGTTCCTCGCGCGAAACGCCGTCAGCGCCGGGATCAAACCCAGTTTCGGCATCACCGAGTTCACCGAGTTCATGGCGCTGCTGACGCTGTCGTTCGGGCTCGCCGCCCAACTGCCGCTGCTGATGGGCGCGCTGGCCTACACCGAGATTATCCCCTACGAGACGTTCCGCGACAAGTGGCGACACGCCTTCGTCGGGATCGTCGTCTTCGGCGCCCTGTTCTCGCCGCCGGATCCGTTCACGCAGATCATGTGGGCGATGCCGATGATCGTCCTCTACGTCTTCAGTCTCGGGCTGGCCAAGGTCGTCTCCAACATCCGACGGCGCGGCGCAGCGAACTCCGATGGGACGGGCACCGAACACGTCAAGCGTCGCATCCTCCAGTTCAGCGGCGCCTTAGCTGCTGTCGCGACCGCGAGCGCGATCGCGGTCAATCAGGGCGCGTTCGATTACCTCCACGAATCGATCTTCCCCGCCCTGCCAGCGACAGTTCGGCCGACGGGACCGCTTGGCCTCGAAACGATGGCGAACACACACGGTCTCGCCGGTGACGTCGCGGTCGGCGTGATCGTCGCCGCCGTCGCCGGCTTCGTCATCTTGCTCGGCTACACGATTCGCGTCCTGCAGGGGCCAGTCTATCCCCGCGAGGACGACATTCGACGCGCCGACACTCACGAGGACGTCGACTTCGAGACGCTCGGGGCCGAGGACATCGACGACGTCTCGACACAGGTCTTCCTGAGCATGAGCGAAGAGCAGGCACTCGAGTACTCCCGGCAGGCGATGTACGACGACGACCGGGAGAAAGCCCAGGCTATCCTCGACCGGTTCGATTCGCTGGACGCCGGCGAGGACGGTGACGCCACGGCCGCAGGCGACGCGGATAGTGCCACGGCAGGCACCGAGGGCGGTGGCGGGGGTGGAAGCCTGCTTTCGAGCACCGCCGCCGGCATGCTCGATCCCTTCACCGAAGACGAGACGACCGAAGACGACATCGGCGGCTACGGGTACGACATCGCCTTTATCCTCAACAGCCTCGCCTCGAAGATGTTCTACATCGTCGGTCTGTTCATGCTCGTCGCGGGTGGGACCTTCTTCTGGCTCTATTCGGGCGGGCTCCGGGACGTGTTCGTCCTGTTCCTCGATCGGGTTCCCCAGAACGTCCTCGCGGAAGTCGCCGTCCGCAACGACGTCAACCCCGACGGGATGACCCTCCAGCAACTCATCAACGAGATGGACATCGTCGTCGCGTTGCACCCGGTCGAGGTGCTCATCTTCGAGGTGAAAGTGAGCACGCTCGTCGCCGCCGTCGCCATCCTACCGCTGGTCCTGTATTTCGCCTGGCCGGCCGCCAAAGAGCGCGGACTGGTCTACGGCGACCGGCGCACGTTCGTCGTCTGGGGTGGCTCGCTGCTCGTCGGCTTCGCTGTCGGCACCTACCTCGGGTTCTTCTGGATCGCGCCGTCGGTCATCTCGTATCTGGTCTCCGATGCGATCAGCAACGGGATGGTCATCTCCTACCGGATCAAGAACTTCTTCTGGCTCGTGATCTTCACAACCGTCGGGATCGGCTTCCTCCTGAACATCATCGTCACGATGGCGCTGTTCCACGCCGGCGGCATCGTCAGCTACCGCTCGATGCTCGAGCGCTGGCGGCCGATCACCGTCGGTATCTTCGCCCTCGCTGCCTTCGCCAGTCCGAAAGGCGTGCTCACGATGTTGATGGTTGCCTTCCCGATCGCGCTCACGTACCTGCTCGGCCTCGCCGTCCTCTACGTGCTGACCGGTGGCGGCCGACTGTTCGGCGGTGGCGGCGGCTCGGCGACCGAGCCCGACACTGACGACTCCGGAGCGGCGACCGCGGAGTGACAGCGACGGGCCTGTGTTTCCAGCGACTGGCGACCAACTACCCTTAAGTCGGAACCGTGCGAACGAGTTGCTAACTGATGCCCAAGATCAGCGTCGAAATCCCGAAGGAGCTCCTCGACGATCTGGACGATCACGTCGGCGACGACGGGAAGTTCGTCAACCGTAGCGACGCGATTCGGTCCTCGATTCGCAAGAACCTGGACATTCTAGACGAGATCGACGAGCGCCACGACCGCCTCGAGAACGAGAACCAGAAGTAATTAATCGCGGTCGAGAGGCTGTGCGAACCCGAAGTTCGGTTTCATATCCTCGACGCGGACATCGACGGTTTCGCCAACCTCTGCACCCGGCACGAACAGCCGGTAGCCCTCGACCGACGCGATACCGTCGCCCTCGCTGCCGACATCGACGATCTCGACCTCGAGTTCGTCGCCCGGTCGCACCGGTGCGGTGAGTCGTCCCTTGCCGATGAGATAGATCTCGGAGGACTCGTCACGACTCGCTTTGGGAGAGGTCGCACGGACGTACTGGAACTCCTCCTCGACGTCAGCTCGGAAATCGTCGACGTCTGGCCCCTCGAAGACCTTCACGACGAAGTCCCCGCCGCTATCGAGGAGTTCGAGGGCGGTCTCGAAGGCCTGTCGTGCGAGATGCAGCGAGCGAGCCTGATCGAGCGAATACTCACCGGACATATTGGGTGCCATGTCCGAAATCACGGCGTCGACCGAGCCGCCGGCGGCGTCGATGACGCGGTCACGCGTTTTCTCCTCGGTCATGTCCCCGCGCAACGTCTCGACGTTGTCGTGATCTTCGAAGTCCTTGATGCGCTGGAAGTCGACGCCGATCACGTTCCCCTGTGGGCCGACCTCCTCGGCGGCGACCTCGAGCCAGCCACCCGGTGCGGCCCCGAGGTCCACAACCGTATCGTCGCGGTCGAAGACACCCTCGAGCTCGTCGAGTTGTTTGAGCTTGTAGGCCGCTCGTGAGCGGTACCCCTCCTGTTTCGCTTTGTTGTAGTAGTGGTCTTTGCCTGCCATAGAGACTCTCGTCAGTTAGTACGGGCGTAGGGAGTCGCCGCGGGTAAGCATGGCGGATGGCCGGGGAGACGTGACCGGCACCACACCGGGAGTCAGGACGGTCGTCTCGAGCCACTGTTCGGTTCGAGAGAGTGTCATCGGAGGAACGAATCGGTCGATATCTCCGGCAGGGAGGACCACTATTAGCCGGCGGGTCGAAGCCGAGAGCGGTGTTACCATGGGTGATATCGACGTCGCGATCGGTGTCGACGCGGACTGCGTCGCCGGCTGGTTAGGCTCGTACGGCGGGGCGGACTCGCCAGCGGACCTGTCGCGCGGGCTCTCGGCGGGAAACGAAGGCATCCCCCGTCTCGTGCAACTGTTCGAGGACGAGGACGTAGAGACGTCGTGGTACGTGCCGGGTCACACGATCGAGACGTTCCGCGACGAGATCGAGGGGGTCGCAGCCGCCGGCCACGAACTCGGCGTCCACGGCTACTCTCACGAGAATCCGACGGACCTCTCGCGCGAGCAGGAAGACGCGATCCTCGAGGTTTCGATCGATCTGATCGAGGACGTCACCGGCGAGGAGCCGGTCGGGCACCGTGCGAGCTGGTGGGAGTTCAGCGAGAACACGCCCGAACTCGTCGAGGAACACGGCTTCCTGTACGACAGCAGCCTGATGGAACGAGAGTTCGAACCCGGCTGGATGCGAAAAGGCGACGACTGGACGCCGATCCAGTACGAGCAGGACCCGGAGACGTGGATGGAGCCCTACGAGTACGGCGAGGAGACGGACGTGGTCGAGATTCCGATCAGCTGGTACCGTGACGACATTCCGCCGATGCTGTTCATCAAACAGCCGCTCTACCATGCCGGGTACAAGGACCCGAAGATGATGTACGAACAGTACTACAAACGGCAGTTCGACTTCCTCTACAACCGCCGCGGCGCGGGCGTCTACACGTTCACGATCCACCCCGATCTCCACGGCCTTCCTCACATGATCTCCCATCTCGAGGAGTTCATCCAGTACGTCAAGAGCCACGAGAACGCCGACTTCCAGACGCTGGAGACGATCGCCCGGAAGTACGAGGACGATCCATCGGTCTACGAGAGCGAGGGAGACTACGTCTGAACGCGATCGGACGGCGGCCGGTCAGTCGACGAACACGCGCCGAATCTCCGCCTCGTCGTCGAACGCGGCCAGTGCCAGCGTCAGTTTGATGCGGGCCTTCTGTGCCGGCAAATCGCCCGCGAAGATCGCGCCGTACTCTCGAAGCCGGTCGCCGCCACCGACCCCGCCGTAGACGGGCGCAGTTCGGCCCTCGAGACAGCGCGACGTGACCACGACCGGCACCCCCTCGCCGATCGCGTCGCGGACGGCGGTTCCGAGTTCTTTCGTCGCGTTTCCGAGGCCCGTCCCTTCGATGACGAGGCCGTCCGCGCCCCGCTCGAGTGCCGCCTCGAGCAACTCGCCCGTGACGCCGCTGGCGCTTGTGATCGTGTAGACGGCCGCCGCGAGCGAGGTGGCCGGAACGTGGGTCGATTCGCTCGCTGGTGTCCGATGAATCGCGACGCCGTTCCGGTCGACGGTGGCGACCGGACCCGTCCCGACGGAGCGGAAGGTCTCGAGCTTCGAGGTGTGAGTCTTCGTGACGCGACGTGCGGCGTGGATCGTCTCGTTGACCGCCACGAAAACGCCACCGTGGCCGCGGGTGTCGAACGCATCAGCGGCTCGAAACGCCGTGAGCAGGTTCGACGGCCCGTCCGGGCTGTACTCGTCCGGGCGGCGTTGCGCACCAGTCAGGAAAACCGGCGTCTCCGGCCGGATCGTGACGTCGAGATAGTACGCCGTCTCTTCGATCGTGTCCGTGCCGTGGGTGATGACGACCGCGTCGACGCTCGCGTCCCCGTCGAGTTCGCGAACCCGGTCGCCGATCGACTCGAGCGTCGCGGCGTCCATCTCGAAGCTCGGAATCTGGGCGACCTGTTCGACGTCGATGTCCGCATAGTCCGCCAACTCGGGGACCGCGCTGACGAGTTCGTTTCCTCGCTTGGTCGGCGATGCACCGTCATCGCCGCCGGTGCTCGCGATCGTGCCGCCCGTGCTGAGTACGGTCACGTGCATCGTATTCGCGTGAGCGTACCAGCCACACCCACAAAACACTGCAGCCGTCCGCGAGTCGAAATCCGATCGGTATCGCACCCAGACACCGTCCAACGGTTTCCGCACTCGCCCGCCCGTGCGTAAAGGGTGCCTTTTTATGCCAACCGTCCGTACGCCGAGCTATATGTTCAAGGCCATCGTGAGCGCCGAAACGCTCACCAGCGCGCTCGACTCGGTCAGCGTGCTGGTCGACGAGTGCAAGATCCACCTCGAGGCAGACGGCCTCGAAATCCGGGCCGTCGACCCCGCGAACGTCGGGATGGTCGACCTCTCGCTCGATTCGGCTGCGTTCGAGTCCTACGAAGCAGACGGCGGGCTGATCGGCGTCGACCTCTCGCGGCTGGAAGACATCGCCGGCATGGCCGACTCCGGCCAGCTCATCCAGCTCGAACTCGACGAGGAGACCCGCAAGCTCCACATCCAGATCGACGGGCTCGAGTACACGCTCGCGCTCATCGATCCCGACTCGATCCGCCAGGAGCCCGACATTCCGGACCTCGACCTGCCCGCAGAGGTCGTCCTCGAGGGCAAAGACGTCAACCGCTCGGTGACCGCCGCGGACATGGTCTCGGATCACATCGCGCTGGGTGTCGACGAGGGCGAGGAGTTCTTCTATGTGAATGCGGAAGGCGACACCGACGACGTTCACCTCGAACTCACCCAGGAGGACCTGATCGACCTGCAGGTCGGTCCAGCCCACTCGCTGTTCTCGCTCGACTATCTCAAGGACATGAACAAGGCGATCCCCGCCAATACGGAGGTCACGCTCGATCTCGGCGAGGAGTTCCCCGTCAAGATCTACTTCGGCTTCGCGGAGGGACAGGGACAGGTCACCTACATGCTCGCGCCGCGGATCCAGAGCGACTAACCGGCCGCCGTCGACTGTTCTCCCGGCCTACCCTGATACTTAAAACGTCGATATGAACAGGGGAGCGGCTACCCTGCAATGTCCCCTCCGATACGCTATGCCCTCCCCGAACGATCCAGCAGACGAGCCGACGGACCAGTACGTCACGGCGTTCGATCCGGCGGATGGCCGGCCGAGCGAGGCCGTCATCACCGCGGTCGCCGCACGGCTCGAGCGGGACCCGACCGAACTGTCGCCGCTGTACGATGCCGTCGACCCGGGCGCGCTTAACGAGTTGGTCGAACACGCACACAGAAAATCCACCGACAGCGTCCATCTAGTCTGGTTCACCTACGAGGGGGTCTCCGTTGGCGTCCGAAGCGACGGCCGAATCCAGATCGAAGACGCCACCGCGGCCAGTTGACCGGTCGTCCGTATCGCCAGCGATCCCGCCCGGGTCGCTTATACGGTCTGCTGTCACCCTTTACCGGTACAACCGCAGGACGGTCGCAGTTGCACCGGCAGTGACTGACAGCAGACCGTATTAGTCCTGCTCGTCGAGAAACGCCAACAGGTACTCGTTGACCAGGTCGTCGTCCTCGATGAAGAAGAGGTGCGAGCCGCCCTCGATCAGTTCCAGCCGACCGTTCGGCAGTTTCTCCTCGAGCAGGCGCGCGTTCTCGACGGGAACGACTCGGTCGTCGGTCCCGTGGAGGATCAGCGTCGGCACGCGGACACGCCCAAGGCGGTCGCTGACATCGAAGCCCTGCACCGCCGCGCCTTGGGCTTCACGGGCCGGATCGCCGGCGTCTTCCTCGAGTCGCCATTCGATGATCTGATCCATCAGGTGTGGGTTCCGGTTGGTGAACCGCTCGGTGAACGCGGGGCGCATGCGGTGGCGGATTATCCCCCGCTCGGTTGCTCCGTCGGGCGTCTCGAACATGTGTTTCTGGGTCTCCTCGGGCACCGGTGCGGCGTCGGGGCCGCCGTGGGACGTACAACACAGCGTCAGTGACTTCGCCCGGGTGTACTCGATGGCGTAGCGCTGGGCGATCATCCCGCCCATGCTCGCCCCGACGATGTGGGCGTTGTAGATCCCTGCGTCGTCGAGGACGGCCTCGAGGTCGGCTGCCAGTCCACTCATCGAGTAACCCGCCAGTTTGAGCAAGACGAGTCCGCGGAGCATCCCCGGCAGCCGCGGGACGAGCGGCGGCAAGCCGACGTCCGATCGGCCAGTCCCCCGGTTATCCGGTGCGATCACGTCGTACCGATCGGCGACGGCCTCGCGTTGCCAGCGCCACATCCACCGACCGAATCCAAGCCCCTGCACGAACACGACGGGCGCGGTTCCATCGCCGTCACTCTCGTCGCGCTCGTAGTAGATCGACACGCCGTCTCTCGTCGCCTGTGGCATACTCGCAGTGACGTGTCGAACGCTCTTGAAATCGATCCTCGAGCGCGGCGCTCGCGCCACCGAGCCGACGAGCCAAGTATAAAACGCGATTACGATAATCAGCGCGCTTATCCCGCCGGAGTAATTTCGTTTTACCGATGCAGCGACTCCACGCCCGGTATCCGTTTCTCGCGGCCGCTCGCGAGTCTGTCGCGACGGAAGCGGTCGATCTCGCGACCGTCGTCGAGCAAGACCGGGCGGTCGTCGACCGCGCACGCCAACGTGTTATTACCGCGCTCGAGGACGGGATCGTCGGCGAGCCAGCCCACGAGCCCCGCGTCGAATTGCTCTCCTATCCCGTTGCGCGGGTGCTCGTCTCGCTGGTTGGCGAGCGCGTGCTCGTCCGCAAGTACGCCCGCGGGGAGGCCGCGACGGCCTACGACCGCTTTACCGCCGACATGGCCGACACGACCGAACTCAAAAGCGTCTCGTCGACGGGGCTCGAGCTCACAGATCTCCTGACTGAATTCGACCTGCAGGACGACGTCCGCGAGACGCCGGCCGGCGACGGCTACCGCATCGATGTCGGCACCTACCTGCCGCTGGCCGAAGACATGTGGGAAGACGAGTGGCGACTCGTCAACCGACCGCTGGACGAAGGCGAAGTACCCGTCGACGAGGACGAACTGCTCGCGCTGCTCCGGGAGGCGATCCGGAGCCGGATCGAAGACGGGCTGCCCTTCGAGGTGCCCGACGCGATCGCGAGTGCGCTCGAGGACGACGCCGCCGAAATTCGGGAGGTCTTAGCAGCGCTCGATCTCACACAGGACATCGACACCGTCGTTCCCGACCTCTTCCCGCCGTGTATGAAGGCGTTGCTCGATCAGGTCCAGAAGGGCGAACACCTGCCCCATCACTCCCGCTTTGCGATCACCGCCTTCCTGACGAGTATTGGGATGTCGACCGACGAGATCGTCGACCTCTACCGGGTCAATTCATCGTTCGGCGAGGAGATGACGCGCTATCAGACCGACCACATCCGCGGCGATAGCTCGCCGACTGAGTACTCGCCGCCGTCCTGTGCGACGATGCAGTCCTACGGCGACTGCGTGAACAAAGACGACCTCTGTGAACGGATTCCGCATCCGATGGCCTACTACGAACAGCGGATCGACGAGGCCGACGACGAGCTCGAGGACTGGCGGGAAAACGAGCAGTCCGCAAGCGGGGACTGATACGGACTACTGTAACTCATTGCCAGCGCAACCGCGACCGTCCTGCGGTTGCACCGGTACATCGGGACAGCAGACCGTATGAGACGACATCCGTTGCTGGTGCTACGAGCCTATTTCGGGACCGATGATGCGTTCATCGAGACGAGCAAGAGAAACGAGCCGGTGAGCGCGTCTTAGGCACTGACGGTGCCGTCGTTGGAATCGTTCAGCAAGTAGGCCAGAGCGACCCCAACCGCTGTCATCAGCAAGATGAACCCGACGATCACCCAGACGAGCATCTGGCCACCCTGGGACGAGAGCGTGCTGTTTGCTGCGCCGTAGGACGACCCGATAGCGAACATGGCCGCCAGCATCGCAACGACGGCACCGACGGAGACGACGATTTCGATAAGCGATTCGCGTTCGACCATTGCCTTAGCGATTTCGCCGGCCCGATCAAAAGCGCTTCGAAGGGGTTCTCGGACGGCGATCGGGCGATAATTCCCCGCGTTTGTCGTCGGTCGCGTATAAACGCCGAACATGGGTATGCAGGCGCGGTGGTTATGTCCCTCGGTTCCCTATAAACGTCGAATAGCCAGCCGACCAGCGATTCCATTCCGACGCATCCATGAAAACAACAGCGTCACCGAAAGCACCGCTTCCAGTCCCACGCACAGCCCACCTCCCGGAGCGATCGCGCCGGGCCCACACCGAACCGATGTCGGTGTTGCCACTCGGCGACGGCCTCTACGAGGTCGAGTCCGCGAGCGACCACACCTACCTCGTCGATATCGAGGCGGGCCGGTGTACCTGCCCGGATCACGTCTTCCGCAACACCCGATGCAAGCACATTCGCCGGGTCGCACTCGAGATCACGGCCGGCCGGACGCCGCCGCCGGGCGAGGTCGCGGTCGACTGTCACGACTGTGGCGAACCGGTCTTCGTCGACGAGGACGCTGCCGCGCCGTTTTACTGCGGTGGGCATACGATCTCTCCGGGCGACACCGTCGTCGACCAGGAAACCGGCGACCGGCTCACCGTCGTCGACGTCTCGGACCTGCGGGCCGACACCGTCGACATCGGGGCCGCAGACTGTACCGTCGCCGAGTACGAGACGAACGAGGACTACGATTCTGACGTGCCCGTCGTGGGCGCGATCTATCCACACGCCACCGTCGCATCGAACGGCGTCGTTCCCGCGTCGCTGAAGGTCTACGTCTTCCCGCGAACGCGTCTCGAGAAGGTCTAACAGCTCCCTGAGACCGATTCCAGCGAGCGCTACTCGAGCAGTTCCGCGGCTTCCTCGACGTCCATTACACCCTGTTCGACGGCGTTGAGCACACGCAGGATCTCCTCGTCCGGGCCGTCGTCGACACTGCCATCGGTAGCAGCTTCCGCCAGCGTGACCTTCTCAGACTGGCCGGTGAACTCGGGGAAGTCAGTCCCCTCGGCCAGGGCCGTCTCCTTTTTAACCCGGTAGTTGCCGCCGTCGGTCACGTAGAGGTCGCCGGGGTGGAAGAAGTACCAGTCCTCGCGGTCGAAGCGGACGCCGATCCGAGGTTTCGCACCGAAGTTCTGTGCGAAGTAGATGAGCGCTTCGACCTCCTCGCCGGTGAGATAGATTGGGTCGCCGGCGCTCGATTTCGCCTCGATAGCGTAGAACTGCTCGCCGTCGCCGGCGAGGACGTCGGGGAGTTCGCGGTCGGTCGCAGCGCCGCTGGCGGGCGCACGCATCACCGCGAAGCCGGCCTCGTCGAGTTCGTTGACGAGTTCGCGTTCGCGGCGGTCGCCCTTCGCGTGGGACATACAGGCCTCTCACCTGCGAGCAGTAATAAAAGACCGGACGACGGGGCGATCAGGTAGGGTGGCGGCTACAGCGGGACCGTCGCCGCGAAGTCGACCAACAGCGACGTCGACGGCTCGGCTCCCTCGAGGTCGTACTCGAGGGCGAGATAGAGCAGGCCGAACTGGATGGCGTTGAACGCGGCGTGGGCGGCGATCGGGACGACGAGGTTGTCAGTTTTCGCATACAGCAGGCCGAAGATGATCGACCCCCCGAAGACGACCATGACCGGAACGAGAGTCGCAAGCAGCGAGTCAGAGAAGAACGCATACGACATGATGTGGATCAGCGCGAAGATCGCGCTGGCGACGACGACCGCGGTGAGACGGTCGAACGCCGCGTAAAGCCGTTTCTGGACGACGTTTCGAAAGAGGAACTCCTCAGCGGGTGCGTTGAAAAAGAAGACGATCCCGATCATGATCAGGACCATCGTCTGATCGCCCCCGATGTAGGTCGCGACCTGGTTCTCCGCGGACGGCAAGGCAAGGACCTGCACGACCAGGCTGACGAAGATGTAAAACACGAAGCTCCCAAGGACACCGGCGAGGACGTAGAGCCAGCCGCGTTTCGTCGGCAGTCGAAGGTCGACGTACGACCACCCGCGACCGGTCGCGGCGAGATACAGCGCGCCGGCGAGGACGAAGCCGAGGAAGTTCAAGATCAGCAGTGCCGTTCGGCTCACGAGCGAGGCGTCCGTCGGTGCCGTTATCAGCGCCGGATCGAGCACGAACGCCGGGAGAACCGTAAACTGGCTGGCGAGGATCCCGAACGCTGCCAGCCCGATCGCGACGAGCGTCGACCGAACTGGACCATCGCGACGACGTGAGGGCGTTTCCATAACAGGAGCTAGGGCGACTGGGCCCTTGGGCGTTCCTCTCTCCGAAACGGCCCGTCCGGCGAGCCGGTACGTAGCCGATCAGTCCGCGAGGACCGGTCCTCCTTCCTCGAACAGCTGTGTCAACAGCCGTTGCTGACCGATTCGCAGGTGGCGGTTGACCGTCGGCTGTGTCACCTCGAGCAACGCGGCGACCTCCTCACCGGTGCTCTCGCGAGGCCACTCGAAGAAGCCGGCGAAGTAGGCCGTCCGGAGCACCTCGAGCTGGCGGTCGGTCAGCGCGTCGAGCAGCGAGGTGACGTATTCGTGTCGCGTGCGCATCGATCGTTCGACGTGCTGGCTGGCCTGCAGTTCGACGGTCGGATACGCCTCACGGAGCATCTCGACGAACTCGCGGACGTCGGTTCCCGTCGGGACATCGACGGTGACCTCGATCCCTGCCGTGTCGGCGTGCATCGAGCGCGGACTGCCGCCGTGGCGGACCAGCCGCGAGGCGATCGTCTCGCCGGCGACGGTCGCCTCGAACCGGCAGTCGCCGTCGGAATCGGTAATGAGCCGGAAGTCGGTCACCGAGACGAACTCGTCGAGCACCGCCTGCACCTCGTCGGCAGCGGCACCGCTGGTCTCGAAAAACAGCAGCGTCTCGTCGCCAGAGTGCGTCCCCAGCCCCGAATAATCGACGGTCGCACCGGTCTTCGCCGCGATCCGAGACAGGGGATCGTCCGTGCCCTCGAGGCGGAGGGTCAACTCGAGCACCCGTTCGGCGTGTAACGCCTCGCGCGTTTCGACGGCGTTGATCGCGTTCGCGATCCCGTCGCCGAGTTCGGTTATGACGGTCTGTTCGAGGTCGGCGAAGGCATCCGGTTCGTCCGCATACAGCGTGAGGACGCCATACGAGTACTCCGCATGCGAGAGCGGGACGCTGATGACCGACTGGAAGCCGCGATCTAGCGCCGGGCGTCGCCAGGCCTCGCTCTGGAGTCCCTCGACGACGTTCGAGACGACCGTCGGCGTCTCGTTGCGAGCGGTCTGAGCGGCTGGCTCGGCCGACGCGTCGTATGCAAGCGGGGCGTCGTCCAGGTATTCTTGACCCGATCCAGCCCAGGCGCGGGGCTCGATCCGCGTGCCGCTGGCGTCGGGCTGGCCGATCCACGCAAAGGCGATGTCATCGGCTTCGATCAGCCGCTCGGGGACGGTCCGCTCGATCTCCGCGCGGCTGTCGGCACCGATCAGCGACTGGTCGATCCGTCTGATGAGTTCGGTGATCGAGATCTGCCGGCTGAGCTGCCGGTTCTGTTCCTCGAGTTGAGTCTCGCGCTCGCGGAGGCTGGCCTCGCTCTCGAGACGGTCGAAGGCGGCTTCGGTCGTCGCGACGAGCGTCTCGATCAGCCGCCGAGCGTCGGCGTCGATCGACTCGTCGTCCGACGCGACCGCGAAGACGCCGTGGTCGCCGATCGGGACGATAACGCCGCTTTCGACGGTGGACCCGAAGATCCGCGACTGGTCGAACGACGCGGGATCGTCGACGACCATCCCCGTCCCGGTGACGTAGACGTTCCAGAGGGCAGCGTCGGTGTCGCCGACGGCGACCGACGCGGTGTCGTCACAGAGGCGTGCGAACGCGTCGGTGTGGGCGATCGGCTCGAACCGGTTCACGTCGGAATCGAGGTGATACACCGCGACGCCCGCGGCCTCGAGGATATCGGCGGCCGTCTCGACGACCATCTCGGCGACCTCCCGTTCGTCGTCGGTGCCGAGTAAGTCGCGTGCCGCGCCGTGGAGCGACTCGAGGGCGAACTCGTGTTCTTTTTGCTCAGTGATGTCCTGGATCATCCCCCGGATGCCGACGATGTCGTCGGCTCGGTGGCTGCCGTCGGAGCCGGATCGCTCTCCCTTCCAGACGGGCTCGCCGATAGAGCGGACCCATCGTTCGTTCCCGTTAGCCGTCCGGGTTCGGTGTTCGAGATCGTAGCTCTCGCCGGCCTCGAGTGCCGCGTCGACGGCCTCGTGGACGATCTCTTGATCCGCTGGGTGTGGAAACGAGGCCGCGCGCTCGGGGCCGACGTCCGCGTCCGATGGCAGCTCGTACAGCCGACGCAGCCCGTCCGTCAGAACCACGTCCGGTGGGTCGGTACTGACGTCGAGTTCCCAGCCGCCGATACTGGCGAGTCGCTCGGCCTGTTCGAGCAACTCCGTCGTCCGCTCGAGTTCGTTTTCGTGGGTTTTGCGCTCGGTGATGTCGTTGTTGATCCCGACCATCCGAGTGCTGTCGCCGTCGTCGACGACCCGACCACGGGCCCCGACCCAGATCCAGTCCCCGTCCTCGTGGCGGAACCGAAACTCCGTCTGGAACAGTTCGTCGTTCTCGATCGCCTGCTGGACGGTCGTCTCGGTGCGGGCGACATCGTCTGGATGTAGCCGCTGTCTGACGGCCTCGAACGTGCCGCCGAACTCCCCCGGTTCGAGTCCCACGAGCCGCTCGAGCGTCTCGTTCCAGGAGACCGTATCGTCGTCTAGGTCCCACTCCCAGACGCCCGTGTTCGTCCCCTCGAGTGTGAGCTCGAGCCGGCGTTTCGTCTCGCGGAGATCCCGTTCACGCTCCTTGCGTTCCGTGATGTCGCGACTGATCGCCAGATATCGGTTCTGGTTCTCGAGGTCGAGACAGATGAGGTGAACCTCGACGGGGAACGTCGAGCCGTCGTGACAGCGATACTGGCCTTCGAACTTCCGGCGGTCGCCGACAGCCATCTCCTCGAGCAAGGACAGCGCCTCGGTCTCGTCGACGAGCGCGTCGTGTTCCCAGATCTTCGTGCCGACCAGTTCGTCGGTGGTGTAGCCGAGCGCGTCCGCAAGCCGACGATTGGCGTCGACGATCGTCCCCTCGGTATCGAGCACGTTGATCATGTCGGGAGAGTTCTCGAACAGCGCCTCGAGGCGGGCGCTCGTCGTTTCCAGGCGGCGCTCGCGTTCCTTGCGGTCGGTGATGTCGCGGATGACGCCCGCAGTGCCGGTGAACTCGCCGTCGGCCATCGGTAACAGCGCCATGTGGTTTTCGACGTCGATCACCTCGCCATCGACGGTCTCGAGGGCCATCTCGAACGTCTGTGACGGTTCGCTTTCGCTGAGCAGTTCCCGAATCCGGTCCTGTGCCGTCTCGATGTCCTCGGCGGCCGTCACCGTCGACACGTGGTCGCCGATCAGGTCGGCGGGCTCGTAGCCGGTGATCTGTGTCAGCGCGTCGTTGACGAACCGGAAGTTCCCGTCTGCGTCGATCGTATACACCACCTCGTCGAGCGCCTGGATGATCGTCTCGGTGCGCTCGAGTTCGCGTTCGTGTTCCTTGCGCGCGGTGATATCCTGTGCTGCACCGCGGATGGCAACGATCTCGCCGTCGTCACGAACCGGCTCGCCGATACTTCGGATCCAGCGACGCTCACCATCTGCCGTGATGATCCGGTTTTCGATGTCGTAGGCCTCGCCGTCTTCGATCGCACGGTCGAGGACCTCGTTGAGCCGTGACCGATCGGCCGGCGGCAGGTGCTCGAGAACCCACTCGAGATCGACTCCCTGCTCGGGTGAGCGCCCGAAGGTGCGGAACACCTCGTCAGTCCAGCGAAGGTCGGGTGGCTCATCGGTCAGATCGAGTTCCCAGGCACCCACGTTCGCCAGCCGCTGGGACTGTTCGAGCAGATGCGTCGTCCGCTCGAGGTGCGCTTCGCGTTCGCGAAGCCGGCGCTCTTTCGCCTTGCGCTCGGAGATATCCCGACCGATGCCGACCTCGACGGGGTTGCCGTTGGGATCATCGAGCACCGACGCAACGAACTCGTAGGGGATCCGCTCGCCCGATTTCGTCTGCAGCGCCGCTTCGACGTGCGTCTCGTCCGTCTCGAAGGCTTCGGTGATCGAATCGAAGATCGCGTCCTGATCGTCCTCGTCGAAGAACTCGAGAGCGTGCATCTCGTCTATTTCGGCGTCTGAATACCCTGAGACATCGACCAGTGTCTCGTTCCAGCGCTCGAGAGTCCCGTTCTCGTCAAGGACGTAAAACACGTCGTCTAACGCATCGATAACGTTGGTGGTGAACTGCTCGTGTCGCTCGAGCCGTCGCTGTCTCTCTACACGTTCGCTGATGTCGCGACCGACGCCGGCGATGACCTGCTCACCCGCCGGGTTTTCGAGGGGCGATGCGACGAACTCGTAGGGGATCCGCTCGCCGTCACTGGTTACGATCGGGGCATCGAGACGCGTCGACCCGGTCTCGAGTGCCTCGGCAATCGAGTCCATCACCCGATCGTGGTCTCTCTCGTCGAAGAACTCCAGTGTATGCATCGACTCGATCTCAGTATCGGTATATCCCGTCGTCTCGCAGAGGCTCTCGTTCCACTGGCGTACCGTGCCGTCCTCGTCGAGCAGATAGACGACGTCGTCGACCGCGTCTAGCATATTGTCGGTAAACGCCTGTGCCCGCTCGAGACGGCGTTCCCGTTCCTGCAGTCGCTGGACGTAGCTGCGGCGTTCGAACGTCTGGCCGATCCATCGAGCGATCAGGTCCACGAACGACGTTTCGGCGGGCGTAAACGATCGGTCCCGGGACTCGCGGTCCAGAAAACAGATCGTTCCGCAGTAGTCGCCTTCGACGATGAGCTGTCCACCGAGATGGCAGTTGACGTCGAGTTCGTCGGCGATCGGATGGTCGCCCCACTCGACCACAGCAGTGTCGTTTGGCCCCTGTCCGTCGTCCGACTCGAGCAGGTCGTCACAGGGCTCGGAAAGTTGCAGAACCGTCCCCTCGAGGCCGGCCTCGTATCCGACGGCCGCCTCGATCTCGTATCGTTCGGTCGACTCGTCGAATCGGGAGACGAACCCGGTCTCGAGGTCGAGCCGATCACAGCCCAACTCGAGCAGGTGACGGATCGTCGTCTCGTCATCCGTGTTCGGATCGGACGTGATCCGGTGCAGTTCCTGACGATATCGTTCGCTCTCGGCGCGTCGCCGTTCACGATCACACACCGCCGCCGTCAGGCTAGTGATGGTCTCGGAGAGGTGCCCGAGTTCGTCGTCGCAATCGACCGTGACGTCGATCGGATCGTCGACGGGTGACAGTTGTTCCGACGGTTCAGACGCGGACAGGGGAGACTCGTCCTCGAGACGTGAGGTAAACTCCTGGAGCGCGTCGGTGAGCCGCTCGATGTCGTTTGACCGATCGGAACCGCTCCGTGCAGCAAGACCCACGATGAGCAGTCCGGGTCCCGTCTGCATACCAACTCCGTGGGGTACAACTCCGGAGAACGAGAGGCCAGCGACGATCCAGACTGCAACACCGATCACGCCGAGCAAAACCGCACGCGACCACCGCGTGTCGTCCGCAAGCAGTCCGCTCTGAACCGCAGTCCAGTCCATGGTACGCCTATGGAATGACTGGCAATGATATGAGTGGTTTATTTCATATCGACATCAATATCATCATTACTGTGGTACTCGAGTACAAACCGTTTGGGCCGCAGTGTCGGCGGGTTTTGGACGGCAACCACACGTTCTGGCCGCTATATGGGGCGAACAGCGGATGAACGACACCGATTTCGAGACGCTATACATGTAGTGTTGTGGCGGCAGGGAAATTACGTGTATAACGACCAAGCCGATACCGGCGGATCGTATTAGTTCAGCCAAGATGGCTGGAGCCACACTCGATTATCACAACGATTCGATCAGCCTGCGCGTCGTCGAAGCCCTCGCAGACGTGACAGACACCGCCCCGAGCGAACTCGATCCGCTGTACAATACCGTCGATCCCGAGGCGCTCGATCGACTGTTCCAACCTGACTCGAGCGACGGGGTTCGCGTTACGTTCGAGTACGGCGACGCACGCGTCGAGGTTCGAGGCGACGGCACCATCCTGGTCGATGGAACCGTCCATGACAGCCGATAAGCCGCGAGTCGACTCGACCGGATCCAGTCGAGCCCGGCAGGAGACGACCGCTGGAAACAGCCCCGCTCTCGTCTCGCCGGACACGTCAAGCGACCCTCGATCGGAGGTAATCTGAATGCTCGTCCCACCAGCAGCGGGGATCGAGCCATCCGTTCGAAGGCAGCGGGCACAGCGTACCCTCCTCGTCGTCGATCAGGAACGCGACCACATCGAACGCGCGTTCGACGACGAACCAGTGGTCATCGAGACAGCCGCCACGCTCGCGGACGCACGGTCCAGCGTCGACGAGATCGACTGTCTCGTCGCACCGTCAACTGTGACAGACGACGACAGCGACGTGACCAGCGATGACGTTGCCGCCACCGACGGGTCGGGCGAGCACATCGGGTGGCTCGAGACAGTCAAAACCGACACGCCGGCGCTCCCGATCGTCGTCCTCGCTGATGAGGTAACGCCAACTCTCATGCGCGCGGTCCGCGCGTACGAGTGGACCACCGTGGTCGGCCGAGACGAACCACGCGAGCGACTCGCTACCTGCATCACTGACCTTCTCGAGCGACAGCGACTAACACACCTCTCGAAGCGGTCGCTTGCGAGCGTCGAACTCACTGGCGACGCGGTCGCACTCGTCGATCCCGCCGGGGGAATCCAGTTTGTGAGCCGCTCTCTTCGGATGCAATTCGGTGCCGACGGCGACGAGTTCGTCGGCACCCCGTGGCAAGAATTGTTTACCGACGACGCCGTTTCCCACCTCGAGTCGGTGGCGTTGCCGACCGTCGCGGAGGGATGGCGGTGGACCGGCACCTGCACCGCCCGACGACGGACGGGGTCGACGTTCCCGGTCCGGATTCGTCTGGGCGGCCTCGAGGATGGCAGTCTGGTGTTCGTCGTCAGCGAGGCTGACGCAAACGGTACTGAACACGACGACTGACGGCCAGATCGCGCCGTCCGACCCTATGTTCCGTGATCCCAGCTGCCCATATAGTCGCGCTGGGTGTCCGTCAGCGAGTCGAAGTCAACGCCTTCGGCTGCGAGTTTGATCTCGGCGATCTCTTTGTCGAGGTCGTCGGGCACGTCGTGGACACCAGCGTCGTAGGCATCGCTGTTTTCGATCAGTTCACGCACACAGACGGCCTGAATCCCGAACGACTGGTCCATGACCTCGACAGGGTGGCCAAGCGAGACGGGCGCAGCGAGGTTGACGAGCCGTCCCTCGGCGATGACGTTCAGCCGGCGGCCGTCTGCGAGTTCGTAGGCCTCGACGCCGTCGCGGGCCTCGTAGCGATCCACGGCGAGGTCATCGAGCGCCTCGAGGTCGATCTCGATGTCGAAGTGACCCGCGTTGGCGAGCAGGACGCCATCCTGCATCTTCTCGAAGTGTTCCTCGACGATGACGTCGCGGTTGCCCGTCGTCGTCAGGAAGACGTCGCCGATCTCGGCGGCCTCGTCCATCGGCATCACGTCGTAGCCCTCCATGTGGGCCTCGAGCGCGCGACGTGGCTCGACCTCGGTGACGATGACGTTGGCGTTCTGGCCCGATGCCTTCTTCGCGACGCCCTTGCCACAGTAGCCGTAGCCGGCGACGACGACGTTCTTGCCGGCCCACGAGAGGTTCGTGGTCATCGCGATGGAGGCCAACGAGGACTCGCCGGTGCCGTGAACGTTGTCGAACAGCCGCTTCATCGGCGTATCGTTGACCGCGAAGACGGGGTACTCGAGCGCCCCGTCGTCGTCCATCGCGCGCAGGCGATGGACGCCGGTCGTCGTCTCCTCTGCGCCGCCGATGATGCCGTCGATCAGTTCGGGGTAGTCTTCGTGGATCGCCGCGACGAGGTCCATCCCGTCGTCGACGGTGATCGTCGGCTCGTGGGCGATGACGGCCTCGATGGCGTCGTAGTATTCGTCATCGTCGACGCCGCGTTTAGCGTAGCTGGTGATGTTCTCGTGGGTATCCAGCGCCGCCGAGACGTCGTCGTGAGTCGAGAGCGGGTTGCAGCCGGTGACGGCGACCTCCGCGCCACCCTCCGCGAGCGTTTCGACGAGAATCGCCGTCTTCGCCTCGACGTGCATCGCCATCGCGATGCGCTCGCCCTCGAAGGGTTGGTCGGCGACGAACTCCTCGCGGACGTGTTCTAAGATCGGCATATGCTGGGCTGCCCAGTCCATCTTCCGGCGTCCCTCCGCGCGAGCGGACTCGAGATCGTCCAGTTGCTCGCTGATCGGGGGATACTCGGTGTCTGTCATGGGTCGATTGAGTGGGAGCGGAGCAAAAACGCTACCGAACCGCTCCGGCGACCGATTTCTGACGGCGGTTCGAACGTGACAGGAGAGACGTATCTCTAGCGGAGTCGAAATGAACGGCGAAAACGGTGGGTGAGCCGCGATTACTACGTGCCTGCTCGATCGGGGCGGCCACGGTCAGGTGGTGAGCGCCGCGATCGTGGTTCAATACCGGCAATGGCTGACGGACCGCATGTCAGCGTCAGTCCCTCGAACGCAGGTCGAGAGCGGTATTAGTTCGGACCGGCGTGGCTGGGTGGGCCTCGTTCGTCGTCATCGTCTTCCTCGACGTCCTCGCTGTCATCGCTCTCGTCTTCGTCGTCTGCGTCGTCGCTCTCGTCTTCGTCATCCGCGTCGTCGCTCTCGTCTTCGTCATCCGCGTCGTCGCTCTCGTCTTCATCGTCCGCGTCGTCGCTCTCGTCTTCGTCATCCGCGTCGTCGCTCTCGTCTTCGTCATCCGCGTCGTCGCTCTCGTCTTCATCGTCTGCATCGTCGCTCTCGTCTTCGTCATCCGCGTCGTCGCTATCAGTCGGCGGGCCAGCGTGTTCTGGTGGCCCTCGTTCGTCGTCATCGTCTTCCTCGACGTCCTCGCTGTCGTCGTCCTCGAGGTCGTCATCAGTCGGCGGGCCAGCGTGTTCCGGAGGCCCTCGTTTGTCGTCATCGTCGTCTTTGTCGTCGTCATCATCGTCATCCGGCGGGCCAGCGTGGCTCGGCGGTCCGGCGTGGGCCGGCGCGTTACCTGGGTTGTTTTCGACGACGAAGCCGGCAACTCGCAGCCCGAGCGGCGTGTCGGATTCGTTCTCCTTCTCTTCCTCGACGAAGGAAGAGACCAGCGAGCCGAAGGTGTCGTATTCGGCCGACTCGAGCGTCGCCGTCGTCTCGGCGGATTTGCTGTCGGTCGTCGCAGTGATGGCGACCTCGACGCTATCGTTCTCGAACGGCGCGGACAGGCTCACCGTGCCGTTCTCGTCCGTCGTGTACGTGCCCTCGTCAGTGTAGGACACGTTCTCGTCGACAGTCGAGACGTTGACCGTCGCGTTTGCGACCGCGGTCTCGTTGTCCGTGACGGTCACGGTGACGTCGTCGTTGTCCTGCTCGACGGCGACGACGAGGCCGGAGTAGAGCGTCGTCTCCGTCTCAGCGGTGAGCAGCTCGCCGGAGACGTTCTCGTACGACGCGGCGACCGTCACGTTGACCGTTTCTGTGGGTTCGGGAAGCACAACCGTACCATCGGCGTCGGTCGTGTAGTTCTCGTCTGCGCCCTCGTAGGTCGCGTTCTCATCGACCGGCGTCACGGTAACGGTCGCGTTTTCGACTGGACTCTCGTTCGATGTAACCGTCACGAGGGTTTCGTCAACGGACACGTCCAGCGTTTGTAATCCATCGGGTTCGAGCGTTACCGTCGTCGTATCCGTAGCGTTCCCATACGAAGCGACGACAGTCACGTTGATAGTCTCGTTGGGTTCAGTGAGGTCGAACGTACCATCGGCGTCGGTCGCGTTCGTATAGTTTCCGGCGCCCTTGTATGAGACGTTCTCATCGACCGGCGACACGTTGAGAGTTGCGTTCTCGACTGGACTCTCGTTCGACGTCACCGTTACGAGGGTGTCCTCGACGGATACGTTCAGTTCGTCTACCTCATCGGACGTTGCATCATTACTGGCTGCCGCCGCCGACACTGTTCCCAGCGGGGCGGCCACAGACAGGATCATCGCGGCAGCCAACGCCACCACGAACAATCGGTTTCGTTTCATCTCACTCAAGACATTCAGGTATCCGTGAATAAACCCACCCGGCAGTTCTCGGTGTTTTCGACTCGAACAAAACGACACGAGAAGGGCTTTAAATGTTTATAACGGAATCTGAGAGTTCAGTTTCCGTTCAGGTGCTTGAACGGAACCGGCATCAACCGTCGGCGCGAGCAGCCAGCGACTCGGCGGCCTCGAGCGCACGCTCGCGAACCGCCCGTTCATCGAGCGTCAACACCTCGCGGTCGCGCATGAGCACCTGCCCGTCACAGACGGTGTGACGGACATCAGACGCCGCCGCCGCGTACGCGAGGTGACTGACGAGGTCGTGTGGTGGGGTGAGGTGGGGTTGCTCGAGGTCGATCACCGCGAAATCGGCGGGTGCGCCTTCCTCGAGCCGGCCGGCCTCGACGCCGATCGCATCGGCGCTGCCCGCCGTGAGCATCTCGACGGCGGCCTCGGCGGGCACCGCGCTGGCGTCGTCGGCGGCGAGTTTGCCGAGCATGGCTGCATCGCGGGCCTCGTCGAGCATCGAGAGGTCGTTGTTCGAGGCCGCGCCGTCGGTGCCGAGCCCGACGGTGACGCCTGCCTCGCGCATCCGCTCGACGGGAGCCATCCCACTTGCCAGTTTCATGTTCGAGGCCGGGCAGTGGATCACGCCGGTGCCGGCCTCGGCGAGCAGTTCGATCTCCGTCTCGTCGACGTGGACGCCGTGGGCGACGAAGTCCTCGGACTCGAGCATCCCCTGCTCGGCGGCGTACGCGAGCGGGCGCTGTCCGTGCTCGTCGACGATCGGCGCGACTTCTTCTTCGGTCTCGTTGGCGTGGTAATGAATCGGGACCCCCGCCTCGCGCGCTTCGGGGACGAACTCAGCGAGATACTCGCTCCCGACGGTCGTCAGCGAGTGGGGCATAAACGCCGTCGAGATCCGGCCGTCTGCCGCGCCATCGTACTCGCGGGCGATCTCGAGGCTCGTCCGGGTATCCTCACGGGCGACATCGCCGTCCTTGCCGATGGTGACGATTCCATGACCCAGGCGGGCACGAAGCCCCGCCTCCTCGACGGCGGCGGCGATCTCGGGGACGTGGAAGTACATGTCCGCGAAGGCCGTGGTGCCGGATTTAATCAGCTCGACCAGGCCGAGTTCGGTTCCGACGCGAACGTCCTCGGGGGTCAACTCGCCTTCAGCGGGCCAGATGTCCTCCTGAAGCCACGCGTCGAGCGGTTTGTCGTCGGCGTACCCCCGCAGGAGCGTCATCGCGATGTGGCAGTGGCCGTTGACGAACCCCGGCGTCACGAGCGACCCGGCGGCATCAAGCGTCTCGTCGGCGTCAGCCCCGAGGTCGGAGCCGAGCTCGAGGATTGCACCAGTATCCTGATCGACCAGTACGTCTGCGGTCGTCACCGTCAGATCGGGCCGAAGGACCTGCCCGTCGGTGATCGCAAGTGTCGTCATTGACTCGAGATTCTCCTCGGACGGCCTTAGCCTGTCGATGGACCGCGAGGAGCCGAGCCGCGGGGTTTATGAATCAGTTTGACAACATGAACGTATGGACAATCGGACCCAGCGTGGGCGCGATCCCACCAAGAGTGGTGATTCGGCCACGAACGGGTATCCACCGCGTGCCGCGCTCGCAGACGCGTGGGACGAGCACAGCCGATACATCGGGTTCGCCGCCGGCCTGTTCGCGGTCGGCATCGTCATCGGCATCGCGCTGATGGTCGCCGGCTACAACTTGCTCGAGATCATCCAGGAGGTGATCGGCGAGCCGCTGTTCCCCGACATCAGCGACCGGAGCCGACTCGAACTGGCACAGTTCTTGCTCGTCAACAACAGCCGGGCGTTCCTGCTGTCGATCCTCGGCGTCCTGACGCTCGGGTTCCTGACGGCCTGGTCGATGCTGTTCAACGGGATCATCGTCGGGAACGTCGGTGCCTTTATCGCCAGCAGCGTCGGCATCGGCTACATCCTCGTGGGCCTGTTGCCTCATGGCATCTTCGAGCTCCCCGCGCTCTTTATCGCCGCTGGCGTCGGCTTCCGACTGCTCTACCGTGTCGGCCAGCGACTCCGTGGAACGCGCGAGGCGATCGTCACGAAACGCTATCTCTACCGAACCGGCCTGCTCGTCCTCGCGGGCTGGCTCCTGCTGGTCGTCGCCGCCGTCGTCGAGGCGTTCGTCACGCCCGCGCTGCTCGAGGCGCTGTTCGCCGACCGGCTCGAGGCGATGGGGGCGTCCCCGTAATCGGGGTCGTTTATCCAGTTTATAAGCCGTTGAACGGTCGTGAACGGATCGAATCGTCGTTCCCTTTTTCTCGAGCAAGTGACTGTGCTCGGGTATGAACAGACGCGCAATCCAACTCGTATTGGTGGCAGCCCTCGTCGCCATCGCCGGCTGTGCCGGTGGGATGGGCGGCGATCCAGGAACGAACGACGATGACTCGATGACGGACTCGAGCGGGACGGGAACGGCTGCGTTCTACGTCAGCGACGAGCCGAACGCGATCGATGACTTCGAGCACCTCAACGTGACGATCACGAAAGTCGGGTTCAAGAAGACCGGCAACGTGACCGCCGACGCGACGAACGAGACCGACGGCAACGTCACGGAGACCGACTCGGACAGTGCCGGCAACGAATCGACGACCGAAACGCCAACCAACGAGACGGCCGAGAACGGCAGTGATGACAGCGCGGCTGACGAGCAGTGGATCGAGCGCGAGGTCAACGAAACGACGGTCGACCTCACCGAACTGAAAGGCGCGAACGCGTCCATGATCGACGAGTTCGAACTGCCCGCCGGCGAGTACGAGACCGTCTTCGTCTACGTCGATGACACCGAGGGTATCCTGACCGATGGTACGGAGACGCGCGTGAAACTGCCGAGCGAAAAGCTCCAACTGCACACGACGTTTACCATCGGCAACGACGAGTCGGTCGACTTCGTCTACGACATCGCACCCCACAAAGCCGGCAAGAGCGGAAAGTACATCCTCAAACCGGTGATCACCGAGAGCGGAACGGGCGACGAAGTCGAGATCCACGATATCGACGAGCAGAAGCCTGGCGAATCGGCTGACGATGAGCAACAGGACGACGAGAGTGGAGACGAAGCAAAGCAGGCAGACAACGGCGGACAGCAGTCCACGGATACACCGCCACAGCAAGGCTAACGCAATCGACAGCTATCATGGCGGTGTGAGCCGTCGACACTAACAGTGGTGGCACATCGCTCGCCACCTGAATCGAACGCTATTTTGCAGGCGGATCGACAGCGCAGAAGCAGTCGGCTCGAGCCGGTCAGCGCCGGAGCCGCCCGAACAGCCGGTAGTCGTGGTCGGGCGTGTACCGGCGGAACAGCAGACTGTTCGACAGCACCGACACCGACGACAGCGCCATCGCACCGGCCGCGAGCACGGGCTGGAGCAGGCCCAGCGAGGCGAGCGGGATCATCGCGGTGTTGTAGCCCAGCGCCCAGACGAGGTTCTGCTTGATCTTGTCCAGCGTGGCCTGCGAGATCCGGATCGCCTTCACCACGTCGAGGGGATCGTCGCGCATCAGCGTCACGTCCGCTGCCTCGATGGCCACGTCGGTCCCCGAGCCGATGGCGGTGCCGACGTACGCGACCGCGAGCGCGGGCGCGTCGTTGACGCCGTCGCCGACCATCATCGCCTTCCGATCGCCGGACTGAATGTCCTCGACCGCGTCGGCCTTGTCTTCGGGGAGGACCCCTGCGCGGACGTTCTCGGGATCGATCCCGACCTGCTCGGCGACGGCCCGTGCCGTCCGCTCGTTGTCGCCGGTGATCAGCATGACGTCGAGGTCGCGCTCCTGCAGGGCTGCGACCGCGTCAGCCGAACTCTCCTTGACCGTGTCGGCGTCCGCGACCACGCCCGCAACCGCGCCGTCGACCGCGACCAACATCGCGGTCTTGCCCTCGCGCTCGAGTCGTTCCATCTCGTCGGCGGCAGGCGCGGGGTCGACGCCCTCGCCCTCGAGCAGCCGCCGGTTGCCGACCAGCACCTCGCGGCCCTCGACGGTCGCCCGGACGCCCTGTCCGGGGACGTTCTCGAACTCGTCGGGCGAAGTGGGTTCGAGGCCGCGGTCCTCGGCCCCCTCGACGATCGCCTGTGCGAGCGGGTGTTCGCTGTTGCGCTCGGCGCTGGCCGCGAGGCGGAGCACCTCGTCGCCCTCGAGCGGCGCTCGAGTCGCCATTGCGCCGCCGTCGGTCGCCGGCTCGCCGCCGTCGGCCGCCGCCCGATCGCCCTCGAGGGCGACCACGTCGGTCAGCGTCATCTCGCCGGTCGTCAGCGTCCCAGTCTTGTCGAAGACGACGGTGTCGACGTCCTTTGCGCGCTCCAGGACGTCACCGCCCTTGAACAGGACGCCGTTCTGTGCACCAAGGGTGGAGCCGACCATCGTCGCGGCGGGCGTCGCCAGCCCCAGCGCGCAGGGACAGGCGATCAACACGGCGGAGGCGAAGACGACGATCGCGAACTCGAACGTCGAGAGCGCGGCTGGACCGCCGCCGACCAGCCCCCACAGCGGGAGCGCACCGACGAAGCCGGCCAGCGCCTCGGGGAAGAGAAACCAGATCAGCCCCCAGAACGTCGCGTTGAGGATAACCGCGGGGACGAAGTACGCCGAGATGCGGTCCGCGAGGTTCTGAATCTCCGGCTGGCGCGCCTGGGCCTCCTTGACGGTCTGGACGATCCCCTGCAGGGCGGTGTCCTCGCCGACTTTCGTCGCCTCGACGACTAGCACGCCGTTCTCGTTGATCGTCGAGCCGATCACCTCATCGCCGGACTCCTTCTCGACGGGGACGGACTCGCCGGTCACCATCGATTCGTCGACTGCGGACTGGCCGTCCACGACGACGCCGTCGGTCGGGATCTTCTCGCCCGGTCGGACTTTCATCCGGTCGCCGACCGCGACGTCCTCGCGTGGCACCTCTCGCTCGGTGCCGTCGTCGTCGACCAGCGTGGCCGTCTCGGCCTCCATCTCGAGGAGTTTCCGCAGTGCATCGCCGGCCTGGCCCTTCGAGCGGGCCTCGAGGTAGTTGCCCAGCGTGATGAACACGAGGATCATCGCGGCGGTGTCGAAGTAGAGGTTCCCCGCGAGCAGGCCGAGCAGGACGACGAGGCTGTAGATGTAGGCCGTCGACGACCCCAGCGCGATCAGCACGTCCATGTTGGCGGTGCGGTTTTTGACGAGCGCCGTATACGAGTTCGCGAGGAACTCGCGGCCAAGCACGACGTAGACCGGCGTCGCGAGCAGGAACTCGACCCAGCCGAAGCTCACGCCGAAGACCGTCTCGGGCAGCAACTCCCCGCCGAGCAGGAACTTGTTCGCGAGGAAGAACAGGAACGGGGCCGACAGCACCGCACCGAAGAGCGTCAGCCGGAGCTGTTTGCGGATTTCGGCCTGTCGGGCCGCGTCACGGCGCTCCTGGTCCGACTGCCCGTCGCCATCGTCGCCTGCCTCCTCGCGGACGGGCATATAGCCCGCGTTCTCGATTGCCGCATAGAGGTCCTCGAGCGAGGCGTCGACAGGGTTGTACTCGACCTGGGCTTCGTCGGTCGCGTAGTTGACCTCCACGTCGATAACGCCGGGGACGGACTCGAGGGCCGTCTCGTTGGCCTCGGCGCAGTTCGCACAGCTCATGTCCGTGATGCCGATCGACCGACTCGCGCGCTCGGCGTGGTAGCCGGCGTCGTCGATCGTCTCGTAGATCGTGGCGAGCGACACCTGTTCAGGGTCGTACTCGACGGTCCCCTCGTCGGTGGCGAAGTTGATACTCGCCTCACTTACGCCGTCTGTAGACTCCAGGGCACTGTTGATTGACTGCGAACAGTTCGCACAACTCATGCCCCGGATGTCCAGGTGTGCGGTCCGGGTACTCATTACTAATTACTAGGGAGTGGTGCCTTACCCACTTTACTGGTCAGAACGCAAAGTCTCGGGACTCTATTTCTTTGGAATCGTAACTCATGCGCCCTCCTCGAGCCGGTCGTATCGCTGTTCGAACCGGCTCCGACAAGAGGAACAGCAGAAGTGATACATCTCGCCGTCGATGCGGGCAGACTCGCCTTCACTGTCGACGGTGTTGCCACACTCCGCGCAGGTGAGCGCGAACGCGGTGCCATCGAGCGACGGCGTCCACTCGGCGTCGTCGACCAGCGTCACGTCATAGTCGACGCCATCGACGGGAAACAGCCCCTCGAGCCACTCGTGGACCCGCTGGAGTTGGGCGCGCGCGTAGAACCAGCAGTCACCGTCGGCGGTGACGAACACGTGTTCGACCGCGTCGGCATCGACGAGCTCCCCCTTGCACTCACCGACGGCACCCGGTGGAACGGTCGCGCGGACGAACACCGGGACGCCCGCTCGAAGCTGTGACTGGTCGACATCGACGGTGAAGCCGTTGATGACGCCTGCCTCCTCGAGGCGATCGACGCGATCGGAGACGGCCGGCCCGGAAAGCCCCACCTGCTCGGCGATCTCGCTGTACGGTCGGCGCGCGTTCTCGGCCAGCAGCCGCAGGATCTCCATGTCAGTCTCGTCGAGGTCGCGCATACCATCGGTTGGGTCTTGAGAGCAAAGAGCGTAGCGACAGCTGCTTTCGGATCGAACGTTTCGATCGGACTCGGGTTAGGATCGAAAGTAGTAATGCACAAAGATCGGGCGTCCATACACGTTCGTATGAGTCAGACGATCACCGTCGAAGGAATGTCGTGTGAACACTGCGAACAGAGCGTCGAAGACGCCCTCGAGGACGTCCAGGGCGTGCAGTCGGTCGACGTCGATCGGGACGCAGCGCAGGCGACCGTCGAGGGCGACGCGGCGACCCAGGACCTCGTCAGCGCGGTCGACGAGGCCGGCTACGACGCGTCGGCGTAGGCACCACACCGCCTCGAGTTGAGCGATCGAAGCACTAGTTTTCACTGGTCCGCGCACCCACGGCCATCGCGGGGTATGCCGGCACCGACTGACAGCCGTCCGTATCAGTGGTGCTCGTGTGATTGGTCAGCATCCGAAATGTGCGGCGAGGTGTCCGCGAATTCGGCAGGTGCGTCCTCGAACGCGCGTTTACAGGTGCCCGAACAGAAGTAGTAGGTCTCGCCGTCGTACGTGGCGCTCGGGCCATCGTCATCGGTACGCATCCCACACACAGGATCGCGGTACTGGCCGGGTGCGCCGAGCCCACGGCGGTAGACGTACAGGAGAAAGCCGGAGAGCGCGAACGCGACGAGGTTGAGATAGAAGGTGTAGTCGATCGCGAAGTACGTTTGCTCGGTCGCCGTCTCGCCGCCGGCCAGGTTCGGGACGATGCCGAGCGCGTCGAAGAGCAGTTCCATCAGAAAGCCGGTGAAGGCCATCGTCACGAAGAAAACGCCGAGGATGTAGAGCATGACCGCCCAGCCGTAGTACTTCCGGTAGACGTTCAACACCGGGATCGTGATGAGATCGGCGTAGACGAACGCGATGACGCCGGCGAAGCTGATCCCGCCGCCCCAGAGCGCGACCGCGAAGGGGACGTTGCCCATGCTCCCGACGAAACTGATGACGGCGATCGTGACGCCCATGATCGCGTTTTCGGCGGTGATCAGAAGCCCATCGCCCTCGAGGAACAGCGCGTTCCAGACCCACTGGGGGACGAACACGATGACGAACCCCGAGATGAGAAAGCCCGCGACGACGTCCGTCCAGATCATCGACCACTCCTTGCGGTACTGGTTCCCGAGTTTGTACCAGCCACCCCACGACCGGAGATCGTCATCCCACGTGCCGCTGCCCGCTGTCTGCTGCCGATAGGTCTCGAGACAGCCCTCGGAACAGAACTGCAGCGTCTCGCCGCCGTCGGTGACGATCGTGTGTTCGTCGGACCCCTCCATTCCACAGGTCGGGTCCACCATGGCGCTGTGATCGTGGTCCTGCCGGGTGAGTTCCGCACGAACGTCATCGAACAGCGTCTCCGGGAGCGTCAGCCGGACGATAAGCGCCATGACCGCGATGAGGACGAGCCCGCCGAGGAGTTCCGCGACGAGGAACTCCCAGCCCAGCAGGATCAGGATCATCAGGCCGAGTTCGACGATGAGGTTCGTCGAGGCGAACATGAACGCAAGGAAGTTCACTACGTGTGCGCCCTTCGCGAACAGCCCCTTGCCGATGGCGACCGCACCGAAGCTACAGCCGCTACTCGCCGCGCCGAACGCCGTCGCCGTCGCCAGACTCGAGAGGTCGTCGTCTCCAAGCATCCGCGCCATTCGCTCCTTCGAGACGTACACCTGCACGAGGCTCGTAATCGTGAGCCCCATGATGATCGCCCAGGCTGCCGTCCAGAGGAACCCGAGGCCGATCCGGAGTGACTCGAGGACCCCTTCGAGGGGTATCACCACCATACGTAGTCAATCGGATGGATCGGCTATTGCGGTTGCCCTTCGAAACACGGCGTCTCTACCGTTTCGAATGAGTGGATCAAAAGTGATCGGCCCTTCAGAGTTTGAATATCAGCCCGAATCCGTGACCGCTCGAGTTCTCGCCGGGTCGAGACGGACCGCTCGAGACGGCTCCCGCTCGCTCGACCCGCTGTGTCAACCGGACGCGACGCCCCACGGAACCGCGAACACACAGCGGACGCCCTCGAATGTCCAGTTTCGATGACTAACAGTTCGATCAAGACAGTTGGATCGTGATAAACGAACGCTGTCGGCACACGGTCGCTTTCGGACATTGGATTCGAAGGGAGAACTGCATTGAGTCGGGAGGCCCTCTTCCTAGATGGAGGCGGGACGATCCGCCGCCGGTGAGCCATCATGGCAACAAACACGACAGATACACGACTCGTCACGATCGTCCTCATCGCCATCGGCGCCCTCGTCGTACTGCCGATGGTCTTCATGGGGTTCGGAATGATGGGCTTCGGTCCGATGATGGGCGGCATGTGGGGCCACGGAACGTGGGGTGGCGGAACGGCACCCGGCTGGGTGCCCCTCGTCGGCGTTCTAATGCAGCTCCTGTTCGTCGCCGCTATCGTCGGTGCCGGCTATCTCCTCTATCGAGCGGTCGCCGGCTCGGACGCCGACGACGACCGCGCGCTCGAGGAACTGCGCGTCGCGTACGCCCGCGGGGAAGTGAGCGACGAGGAGTACGAGCAGCGCCGAGAGGCACTCGAACGGGACCGCTCACGCTGAAGATGACTCGCCAGGGCGTGCTGTCTTCAGTTTCGTCCCGTCATGCGGACAGTAGTCGTATTCCGGATTGCGCGTCTGAAACCCACAGACTGGACACGTTCGAACCGTCGGTTCCGACGACGCTCGTCCCGACCTGCTGAACAGAAACGGAACGAACGGGACGAACAGAAAGACCGCGAACGTATCGAACCGCCACCAGAGGACGGCACTCACGAGGAGGCTTACCAGCAGTCCCACCACGGCGGTCGCGGTTCGCGACCCGAACATACAGTGGTCTAGGTGGCCGTCGATGAAAGGTACAGCGGTCGGCGTCACCGACCCACGGCTCGAGCGGCAATCGCGCGATCGACGTTGCCGACCGTTTGCCCCGATGAAAAGACAATTCCCCGCCGATGCCCAAGGGCGAGCATATGCGAATCGCCGTTCCCAACAAGGGCCGCCTGCACGAGCCGACGATCGATCTCTTAGAGCGGGCGGGGCTCCATCTCGAGAACGGAGCCGACCGGAAACTCTACGCCGATACGGTCGATCCCGACGTCACCGTGTTGTTCGCCCGCGCCGCTGACATCCCCGAGTACGTCGCCGACGGCGCGGCCGATCTCGGCATCACCGGCTTCGATCAGGTCTGTGAGGCCCGCGTGGACAACGTCGAAGAGTTGCTCGACCTCGAGTTCGGGCGCTGCCGGCTCGTCCTGGCAGCCCCCGAAGACGGAGAGATCGAGTCCGTCGACGATCTGGCGGGCAAGATCGTCGCCACCGAGTTCCCGAACATCACCGCCGATTTCTTCGCCGACACCGGCGTGGAACCGGACATCGTCGAGGTTTCGGGCGCGACGGAGCTTACCCCCCACGTCGAGATGGCCGACGCCATCGTCGACATCACGAGCACCGGGACCACACTGAAGATGAATCGGTTGGCCGTCGTCGACGAAGTCCTCTCGAGTTCAGTGCGGCTGTTTGGCCGTGACGACGTCGTAGAGGACCCCAAAGTCGGGGAGGTCAGGACCGCGCTCTCGTCGGTCAAACACGCCGAGGGCAAGCGCTACCTGATGATGAACGTGCCACGAGACAAACTCGAGGCCGTCCGTGAGGTCATTCCGGGGCTTGGCGGACCAACGATCATGGACATCGCCGACGAGAGCGACGACGAAGAAACGGTCGCAGTGCATGCCGTCGTCGACGAGAGCGACATCTTCGAGACGATTACGGAGGTCAAAGCCGCCGGCGCGAGCGATATTTTGGTGACCGAGATCGAGCGGCTGGTCGAGTAAGACCCTACTCGAGCCGGGCAGCGATCGGTCGGTCCGGTGACTCGGATTCGGACTCGAGCAAGAATTCGAACGCCGAGGCGTGTTCTGCCGGCGCGACGAGGTTTCGCGCCGGATCGTAGCGGACGATATCGTGTTCCTCGAGCAGCGGGAGGTGTGTCCGACACAGCGAGACATGGATCCGCTGACGGAGCTGATGGATCGGCGTCCCAACCGTCGGGTCGTATTCAGCGTCGGCGAGGGTCGCCACCAGCCGGCGGACCGAGACTGGCTCATCGGCCGCAAGCACACAGCGCAGCACTCCCTGCCGACGGTCGCTGTCGACGACACGGTCGATCGTCTCGCGTGGGAGCGAACGACGGCCGATCACGCCGTCGTTACCGGGGTGTAACCGTTTCGAAACGGCAGGCGACCGATCTGAATGGATCGTCATTGGCACGTGAGAGTCAGGGATCAGATACCGGATAAACGCGGTCGGTTGTTTCAGTGAATATGGCCCGATTCAGGCGAGTCAGCTGCTCTACAGCCGGAATGAACGGTCGATAATCCGGGTAAAGTGATGATTATTCGCGTGATCGGTACGAAACGGACAGCGAAAACTCCACGACAGTCCTGAACGGCAGTACGTCGTCACTCCCGAGAGATAGTAAAAGCGGACGTTCACGGATGTGTGACCGACTGTCGTCAGTCACCGGCGACACGTCGCTGCGACTGTCGGACAACGATCCGTGGGGACCGGACCGTCGTTGCTCGCGTGCGATTAGCGTGTGGACCGTGTTGGCCGGCAGTATGAACGGACTGGCGCTGGTGGCGTCGACTCGAGTGATCCTAACCCGACAGCGTTACTCGAGCAGGCCCAGGTCCTCGAGCCGGGAGACGATCTTGTCGACGGCGTGTTCGGCGTCTTCGGGCTTTTTCCCACCGGTGATGACGAGTTTGCCCGAGCCAAACAGCAAGGCGACGACTTCGGGTTCGTCGAGGCGGTAGACGAGGCCGGGGAACTGCTCTGGTTCGTACTCGATGTTCTCGAGGCCGAGCCCGATCGCGATCGCGTTCAGGTTGAGGTTACGACCTAGGTCGGCCGAGGTGACGATGTTCTGGACGACGATCTCGGGGTCTTCGTTGACCTGGATCTGGAGTTCACGAAGTTTGTCGAAGACGATCCGCAGGCTCTCGTGGACGTCGGCGGTGCTTTTCGCGCCGGTACAGACGATCTTCCCCGACCGGAAGATCAACGCGGCGGACTTGGGGTTCTGGGTGCGGTAGACGAGGCCAGGGAACTGCTCGGGGTCGTAGTCGGCCCCCTCGAGGTCCATCGCGACACTCTGGAGGTCGAGTTCCTGTCCAATACCGGTCGACGCCACCACGTTTTCGATGTTGATAGTGTCCTTCGGATCCGTCATTAGTCGCTTAAAAAGACGTATTTAAGGTTTATAAAGGTTGGTGCCGCCACCTGATATATCCGGTATATATGATCGGTATCGAGCCGGGAAAACGGCAGCCTCATAGGCGCGGGCGGGCCACCATCGACCGTGTACCTGCTCGAGTTAGGCGGCGAGGACGGTGCCTTCGCGGCCCGCGAAGCACGAAGCGCCGCGACCGGCGTAGACCGGATCGCACCCGGCCTCGCCGTCGCCGATGCGATCGTTCCCGACCGCATCCGCGGACTCGCCTACACCCATCGTGCCAGCGACCTCGTCGGTCGCGGCGACGCCGACATCGCGAGCGCCTGCGCCGTCCTCGAGGCCGCCCCGATCGAGCGGGAAGGGACGGTTGCGGTGCGCGCGACCGACATCCACGGCTCAAGCGGCGTGAGCACCGAGCGCGCGGAGCGCGAACTGGGACAAATCCTGGTTGATCGCGGGTTTGCAGTGGACCTCGACGATCCGGACCACTGTCTGCGAGTCGTCTTTTCTGAGGGGACACTCGAGGGGAGCGACGACGACAGCGTGCTCGAACCGCTCGAAGACGACGGTGACGACTCCGCGGGCGAGGGGGTCTCGATCTGTGCGCTCGGCTGGCTCGCAGCCGAGAGCGTCCGCGATTTCGGGACGCGCGCACCGACGGACAAGCCGTTCTTCCAGCCCGGCAGCATGGATCCGCTGTTGGCCCGGGCCGTCGCGAACATCGCCGGTGCGCAACCGGGACGGACGATTCTGGACCCGATGTGTGGCACCGGCGGCGTGCTCGTCGAGGCCGGCCTCGTCGGCGCGGACGTGATCGGCACCGACGCACAAGCGAAGATGGCCGCGGGCGCACGGACGAACCTGCGACACTTCCTCGAGCGCGACGCCCCCTCACCAACCGGCGTCGCACGCGGAACGTGGCACGTCGGGCGTGGCGATGGGACCAGACTCCCACTGGTCAACGACGCGGTCGACGGTGTCGTCTTCGACGCCCCCTACGGCCGCCAGTCGAAGATCGACACTCACCGGCTCGAGGACCTCGTCGCGGGCGCGCTCGACGAAGCCCGACGAGTGGCCCCGCGTGCGGTCGTAGTCGCCGATCGATCGTGGGCGAGCGAGGCGCGAGCCGCCGGCTGGGACATCGAGTCGACATTCGAGCGCCGCGTGCATCGCTCGCTGACGCGGTCCGTAATGGTGCTCGAGTAGCGATCGGCGTTAGTAGTCGGCCTCGAGCGCTCGCTGGCGAAGGCGCTCACCCTCGTCCGTTTCGACGGTGAGCTCGGGAACCTGAATCGGCGAGCCATCCTCGTCGATCGCGACAAATGTAAACGAGGACTCGGTCGTCTTTTCGGTCTCGCCAGTGAGCGGATTCTCGCGTCGGGCCTGCAACGCGACGTGAACGCTCGTTTTCCCCGCATCGTAGACGTAGGCCTCGACCAGCGCGGTGTCGCCGATCTGGATCGGGCGTTCGAACGCGAGGCTGTTGACCTGCGCGGTGACGCAGGTCTCGCCGGCGAATCGCATTGCCGCCATCCCGCCGACCTCGTCGAGCCACTTCATCAGGGTGCCGCCGTGGAGCGTCCCGTAGCTGTTCGCGTGGTTTGGCTGCACTGGAAAGCGGTTCTCGATGTGTGTCTCACGAACCGTTGGCATATAACGTGTCCACCCACAGCGCGGAGAAAGGTGCTTCGGTCATACTGTCGGACAACAGTCAGTGAACACGCGATCGCCGTGTGAATCGTGTTGTCCGGCAGTATCTCGACGCGAGAGCCGGCTATTCGGTGTTGCGGCCCAGCTCGGCGAGCAGATGCGAGACGTGGATGCGATCGCTGGTCCCCTCGTGCATCTCGAACTCGATATCAGCAGCAAGTCGGTGGACCCGCGCTAGTTGTGCCCCCTGATAGCGCTTGCGGGCCACGCTGAGGATCGACTCGAGTACCTCGGTCCCGTCGAGGCCCTCATCGACGAGCAGGTCGTCGAGCGTCGACCTGGCGTCGGTGAACTGGCCGGCCTCGGCGTCATCGAGCATGGACTCGATCTCGTCCTCGAGGCCGACGTCGCCGAGCGTCTCGTAGGCCGCACTCATCGTGAGTTCGCCTTCGTCTTCGACGGTCGTCTGGGCCGCCAGGATCGCCTGCCGGAGGTTGCCGTCCGCGTAGCCGGCGACGAACTCGAGGCCGTCGGCGTCGTAGTTGACGGCTTCGCGCTCGACGATCCGCTCGAGGACGGTCACGATCCCGTCGCTGGTCGGCGACGGGAAAGAAACGGGGAAACACCGCGAGCGGATCGGCGGAATGAGCTTTGTGGGCTGGCGCGTGGCGACGATGAACTGGGTCGTCCGGTGGTGTTGTTCCATGATCCGACGCAACGCCTGCTGGAAGTCCTCGCGGACGTTCTCGGCGTTGTCGAGCAAGATCGTGGTGTAGCCACCAGAGACGGGCGCGTAGCTCGCGGATTCCTTGAGGACGTGGTTGATCATGTCCCGTTTGGACATCGACGAACGGCCGACGAGGAAGTGCTCGAACCGCGGATCGTTCTTGATCTCGGTTTTGGTCCGGCCGAAGAAGTCGGCGACGTTGATCTCGACGAAGTCGTTGTCCGGATCGTCGTGAGCCTCGCGGGCCAGTGCGCGCGCTGCGGCCGTCTTCCCGCTCCCGGGCGGGCCCTGTAGGAGGAGATTGATCGGCTCCTCGACGGCTCGCTGTAGGTACTCGCGAGCGTCGTCCTGTGGCAACTCGGCCAGCTCCGGGGCGTGGGTTTCGGTCCACAGCGGCGCGTCCATCGAACGCGGGTAGGGCCGGCCCGGGTAAGAATCGGTCGGTTACTCGTCGCCGTCACCGGAGTCGTCCGCCACGGCCCCGAACGTAAACACCGTCTGGACCGGCTCGCCCCCGGACTCGATCGGAGTGGCCGCGTCGACGGTGTCCGGGGTACCTGCATAGAGGGTCGCCGTCAGTTCGTCGTCTGCGGCGATCGACGTGTCGGCCGGCAGATCAATGGTGACGTTCCCATGCTCGCCGGGGTCGAGTCGCTCGCTCGTCCCGAGGACCGTGCCGTCGCGCTCGAGTGCAACGAACCCCTCCTGGGGGATCGCCGCGGAGACCCTCACGCTCTCATTGCTCGCGGCTTCGACCGCGACGACCGGCTCGGTGTGGAACTCGAGGTCGATCCGGCTGAGCGCACCGTCGTCCTCGGTGTAGACGCCGATCGACTGGTTACCGGCCGGTGCGCCGTTGGTCTCCGTCTCGAAGGTCACGTTTCGGACTTCGCCGCTCTCGAGTTCGAACACCTGACGGGCGAAGACGGCCCCGCCGATTCGAACCTCGACCGGCTGTTGGGCCTGGAACGTCGTCGGGTTGCGGATCTGGGCGCTCACGGAGATCGTCTCGTTCGTGGTCGCCGACGACGGCGCGTCGATCGAGTCGACGACGAACGAATTGCTGACCGCGCTGTCGCCGCTTAACACCGTCGCGGTGTCGCTGACCGGGAACCCGTCTGCGAGGTACGGTTGATCCTCCTCACCGTCCGTGGCCTCGTAGGCGTAGCCCTCTTGCCCGGAGGTATCCTGATGGACCGTCGCGGTGAGCTGTCCGACGAGATCACGGCTCGCGCCGTCCTCGCGCTCGATGGTCACGTTCTCGTGTGTGCCAGCCTCGAACCGGTCGGAGACGGCAAGCGTTCGGTCACTGCCGTCGGTGATGACGACGTAGCCGCCGTCCGAAAGCGTCACTTCCTGGATCGTGACGCTGGTGCCGTTGCCCTGCTGGTCGTCGAACGTGATCGACGCGTCCGGCTCTTCCTCGACGCCGAAGATGGCAGGTGCCTGCCCGACGAGGATTCCGGCCGCAATGACGATCGCGATCGCGATCAGGATCGCGCCGATCCGCTTGAACGTCCCGAACGTCACTCTCGAGCTCATTGGGGGTGCCGTCGCATTTGGCTTCGGGTTCGACGACCGTAAAACGCGCTGACTGTTTGCAAATAGATAACACTGTTCAAAGGGTGCGACCCGAACGATCCGTCAGCCGGTAGGCACAGCCGACAGATAGTTTGGGTGACCATACCACAGAGTCTGTGTCCGACACCGGCTCGCGCGAGCCGACGGGTATGGAGACACAGCTCAGGGACACGCACGATCGAAGCCGGTTTAGCCACGGCCCGTTGAACGTCGATCAATGCCGCTTCGCGTGACGTTTCTGGGGACGACCGGGGCGATTCCGACGACCGAACGGAACCCAAGCAGCGTCTTCGTCGCCCGCGAGGGCGAAGGACTGCTGTTTGATGCCGGTGAGGGAACCCAGCGCCAGATGATGCGCTTTGGCACCGGCTTTTCGATCTCGCACCTGTTCGTCACGCACCTCCACGGCGACCACGTCCTCGGGATTCCGGGGCTGCTCGAGACGATGGCCTTCAACGACCGGACGGAGCCGTTGGCGATCCACACGCCCCACGGCACGCGCCGCCAGCTCAAGTCACTCGTCAACGCCCTCGGGAACCGCCCCTCGTTTCCGGTACGGATCAACGAGATTGGCGACGGCGATGTCGCCTACCGCGCCGACGAGTACGAAGTTCGCGCGTTCGCGACCGACCACGACACCCGCTCGGTCGGCTACGCGCTCGTCGAGGACGACCGCAAGGGACGGTTCGACCGCGAGCGTGCCGAGGAGCTCGGCGTCCCCGTCGGCCCGAAGTTCTCGAAACTCCACAACGGCGAGGCCGTCGAACTCGAGGACGGCACCGTCGTCGAGCCCGAGCAGGTCGTCGGCGAGCCCCGGCCCGGTCGATCGATCGTCTACACCGGCGATACGCGACCGACGACGGCGACGATCGAGGCCGCCGGCGAGCCCGACCTGCTGATCCACGACGCGACGTTCGCCGACGACATGGCCGATCGGGCGACCGACACCGCTCACGCAACGGCCCAGCAGGCCGCCGAGATCGCCAACCGAGCCGGCGCGGATCGACTCGCACTGATGCACATCTCGTCGCGCTACGCCGGGTACGCGGGCGACCACCTCGAGCAGGCCCGCGAGGTCTTCACAGGCGACGCCGAGAACGTCTGTGTTCCCGACGACGGACAGAAACTCGAGATTCCCTATCCCGACAGCGACACATGACCGATCTCGAACCGGCGATCGGCAGCGGCCACCCCGTGTGACGAGAGCGGAACCACGAACCTCTCTCCACTGATCGCAGGGCAGTCGGGCGATCAACTGTACACTGACCGTCAGTAGCAACCATAGTAGTAGGCACTGATACTAATGTCCAAATGCGATCAGGTCCGGACCAGCATGACGCCCAGAGTAGGTACCTCCACCGCTGTAGGTGATCGACGACGCGCTTGAGCGGATGGAAACGATCGTCGAGTCCACGCTGACGCTGGCCAGACACGGCAACGTCGTCGGTGAGACCGAGCCGCTGGCAGTCGATGGCCTCGCGAAACGCTGCTGGAACCGAATCGATGCACTCGACGCGCGACTCGGCTCGACGATCGGTTTCGCGCCCACGGCGACAGTGATCGCCTCGAGCACGTCTTCAAGAACCTCTTTTCCAACGCCGTCAAGCACGGTCGTCGGGACGACGCAGAGGACGACACGCCGGCTCTTACGGTTCGGGTCGGCCGGCCCGACAAGGAGGTGGGGTTCTACGTCGAAGACGACGGACGCGGCATTCCCGAGTTGAAACAAAACCGGGTTTTCGAGACCGGATACACGGATTCGCCGGGCGGAACCGGGTTCGGGCTGGCGATCGTCAGACAGATCGTCAGCGCCCACGGCTGGCAGACGCGAGTGGCTGACGGATGCGACGGCAGTGCCCGATTCAAGTTCACCGATGTCGAGTTCACCTGAGCCGCGATCGGACCCGTCTCCTACACGACGACCGCCGCCACGGAGTCGCGAGGGGCCGCGCCGGATTTATACTGGATAGCGAGGCGAATACCCCAACCCACTGTGGTCGGGGACGAAGCTGACAGCTCGTGATACAAACCATTAACTAAACATATTCCTAATCAAGAGACAGCGATGGAACACAGTCACCGCTACCGCGCTTATCCAAGCGATGAGGTAGCGGTGGCTGCCGAACATCAACTCGACGTTCATCGCCAGCTCTACAATCACGTCCGCTGAGACTATGAGAACAGTCCCGAGAGCGACAAGCCGAGCGAGTACGACCAGAACAACAAACTCCCCAAGTGGAAATCGGAGTGGCCGGTGTTCACGGACACATACTCGAAAGCCGCACAAGCCACCGTCGCTCGTTTCCATCGGAACCTCTCGAATCTTCGCAAGAAGAAAGAGAAGGGGTACAATGTTGGTCGGCTCAAACGGCAAGCACCCAGCGACTACCGGAGCGTGACGTACAACCAGTCCGGTTTCGACCTCGATGACAAGAGGGACCGTGACAGGTTCGCCTACGTTCGCTTCAGCAAAGTCGGCTGGATGAAAATCCGTTACTCCCGACCGATTCCTGAACACGCCACTATCAAGGAAGCTACGTTCAAGAAAGAGCGAACCGGGGAGTGGTTCGTCACGTTTAGTCTCGAAACAGACGAGGAACACGTTCCCGAGAAACCTGATGTGGACTCCTTGGACACGAGCAACAGTGTCGGCATCGACCTCGGTATCCTGAACTACATCCACACGAGTGATGGGAAGGCCGTTGATTGGCTTGATCTTGAAGACGAATACGAGCGTCTGCATCGCGAGCAACGGAAACTCTCACGGAAGGAACACGGATCAAACAACTACGAGAAGCAACGCCGGAAGGTTGCTAAGGCGCAGCGACGTATTCGACGGAAGGTGCTTGACTATCAGCACAAACTCACAACGTGGCTCGTCAAGGAGTACGATGCCGTGTTCGTTGAAGACTTGAATGTCGCTGGAATGCTTCAGGGCGATGGGAACGCTCGAAACAAGCAGGATACTGCATGGCGACAGTTCATTACGCTCCTCGAATATAAGGGCGACCTGTACGGTACACACGTCGTGCAGGTTGAAGCAAGGGGAACGACGAAGGAGTGCGCTCGGTGTGGTGTGGAGACGGCGAAACCCATCTGGGCCAGGGAACACTCGTATCTGGCGTGTGGATTCGAGACAGACAGGGATGCAAATGCGTCGTTGAATGTGCTTCAGCGTGGGTTTGAGAGATTAGGACTGGGATGGCCCGAATCAACGCCTGTGGAGACTGTGACCGCTACGGACACTGCTGGTTTCCAGCGTGTGTCTGCAAGTGACGTCATAGAAACAGGAACTCCCTGCCCGTAAGGGCTGTCTCTTACCCATAACTCAGGTCTATCAAAGAAAATTAACCAAATACAGGACGGAATAATCAAATCAGTCAGGAAAACATCACTAATGAAAG
>Ga0207733_100146_pt1 | contig 68891 bp, 65 predicted proteins | sample A23P3SouthBayCA_FD_187735 | JGI IMG/M metagenome (GOLD analysis project Ga0207733, IMG submission 187735) | Aerobic enrichment media microbial communities from Eden Landing Ponds, California, USA - A23 P3 (SPAdes) | ecosystem: Environmental > Aquatic > Marine > Unclassified | place: Emeryville...
GGCTGTGAGCCCATCTACAACGTCGCCTACTACAAGAACGTCTCCGACGACGTGCAGGGCGACGAGATGCTCGTCGAGTTCGACGACTACTTCCTGCGCGTGCTGGAGGAAAACGACATCGACGTCGAGGAGGTCAAGGCCGAGGCCCAGGAGCAGATGGCCACAAACGAGTTCGACGGCGTCACCGGACTCTCGACGGTCCCGGACGCGGTCGGTGAACTGTTCGTCACGACCGGCTCCCTCTCCGCGAAACAGCACGCGAGCGTGCAGGTCGCCTGCCAGGAGGGCGTCGACTCCGCCATCTCGAAGACGGTGAACGCGCCCAACGACTCGACTGTCGAGGACGCGGCGGAGGTGTTCGAGTACATCTACGACCACGGCGGCAAGGGCGTCACCTACTACCGCGACGGCACCCGCTCGAAGCAGGTGCTGACGACGCGCGCCCAGAACACGGAGTTCGCCGACATGGACGCCGAGGAGGTCGTCGCCCAGATCGAGGAGATCTTCGGCGGCATGGACGCGTTCCTCGAAGAGGACGCGGTGCAGGCCGCCCTCGACGAGCAGGTCGAGGAACTGCTCGCGGCGGCCGACGGCGAGGAGTCGGTCTACGCGGAGAAAAAGCCCCGCCCGGACCAGCTCCACGGCGTCACACAGCGCATCGAAACGGGCTACGGCAAGCTCTACGTGACGATCAACGAGGACCCAGAGACGGGCGAGCCGTTCGAACTGTTCGCCAACACGGGTCACTCGGGCGGGTTCACGAACTCCTTCACCGACGCGCTCGCGAAGACCATCTCGGTCGCACTGCGCTCGGGCGTCGAACCCTACGAGATCGTCGACAAGCTCCAGGGCATCCGCTCGCCGAAGGTCGCCTGGGACAAGGGCGAACAGATCAACTCCATCCCGGACGCCTTCGGAACGGCGCTACGGCGGTACCTCGACGACGAGATCGACAAGGCCTACCCGCAACAGCGGACTCTCGAAGAGACCGCTGACGAGGTCGACGACGACGGTACCGACCACGGTGCAGTCGCCGAGCCCGAACCCGACGGCGGTGCGGTGTCGGCGAGCGCCGGTGCCGGTGCATCCGCCGCGGGCAGCGCCGACAAAGGGGCGGGCGCGTCGGCTGACGCCCAGCAGGACCTCATCGACGCCGGGGAGAACCCCGAGTGTCCGGAGTGTGGGTCGCTGTCGCTGCACTACTCAGAGGGCTGCAAGACCTGCGAGTCCTGCGGCTGGTCGGAGTGTTGACCTGAACGGATGGTCGACGTCGGCGTGGCGCTCCGGGGCGGCGCCCGCTGGCTGCGACACACGCGTCTGACGCTGCTGTTCTGTCTCTCGCTCGTTGCCGTCTATGCCGTCGAGCTGTGGCTGTGGACGAGCGGCCAGACCGGGACGTTCTACGCGCTGTTCGTCGCCCGGCAGAATCCGTCGCTCGGCTGGCTGCTCGCACCGCTGGCCCACTCACCGGTCCAGGAGACGCACCTCGTCAGTAACGTCGCGCACCTGGTCCTGTTCGGTGCGGTCGCCGAGCGCCGGCTGGCCGACCGCACATATCTCGGGCTGATCGCCGCGAGCGGGGTCGCGTCGGTCGTCACGCAGGTGGCCGTCTACGCGGTCGCAGCCCAGCCCGCGGGCGCGGGAACTCTCGGCGCAAGCGGGGTCGCGTACGCGCTGACGGCGCTGGTCGTGGTCGACAGCCTGCGCTACGAGGCGGCTACCGACCGCTGGCACAGCGAGGGGACGTGGCTGTGGACGCTGTTCGGCGCGCTCCTGATCGGACAGGCGCTGCTCGAAGCGATCGTCGGCGTCCCGGGCGTCAGCGCCGTCGGTCACTTCACGGGTGTGTTGGTCGGCGCGAGTCTCGCGCTCGCCAGGCCGCGGTCGGCAGTGATAGCGGGAGCCGACGGCGGCGTCCCACGACGGCGGCGGCGAAACGGCCGACGGTGGCGCCCCTAGACGGGAGAACGGGACGGGGCCGAGTGGGGCCGAACCGCGACGATAGCGACCGCGACCTACTGCATCGTGACGTAGGTCAGAAAGAGCAAGGCGATGAACTGGAGCGCCCGGAGGACGAGCACGGACTGCTGTGCGCCGGCGCTGCCGACGTAGAGCATCTCCATGCTGAAGAAGTAGTAGACGGCAACGAGGTTCTCGAGCAGCATGACCGCGGCGAACGCGAGCAGGCCGAGGATGAGGTTCGACCCGAAGGTGCGGTAGTTCTTGAGCCAGACGGCGCCGAGCGCGAGCAACAGCAGCGCGTTCAGCGCCGCGAGGGTCGTCGCGACGGTCAGCCAGGGTGTCATGTCCATGTGTGGTCCTCCGTGTGTCTCAGTCCATCTGTTCGGTGATCGTCTCGAAGACCTCACGGTGATGGTCGAACCGGTCGGTGAGGAAGTACATCGCGCCGTAGTCGTCACCGCCGCGCTCGACCACGTCGTGGTCAAGCAGGACGTCGAGGTGGTGGCGGACGGTGTTGTAGTCGACGTCGAGCTCGTCGGCGAGGCGGTTGGCGTTGCGCGGGCGCTCGTCGAGGAGGCGGATGATGCGAGCGCGGTTCTCCCCGCCGCGCGTACCGGCGAGCAGATACCACAGTGCCTTCTCCATCGACGCTCGTGCGTTGGTGTCTCGGCCGCCTTGTTTATGCGTGCTGGTTCCCGAACCGGTCGTCCGCTCGTCGTGCACGAGAGCGTCAGACACGGCGGTCACACCGACACCTCGGCCGACCGGGTCGCCCAGCGTGACAGCGTCGTCATATCGAATCCGGGTCGATTGTGTCGCTGACCCACCCGGTCGCGCCGCTGGGCACCGGCCCCGTCTCGTCGCGGGTCTGGAGCTGTCCCGCGCGGTCGACGGCCCGGACGACTACCTGGTGTTCCCCACCGGGGGAGTCGTACTCGTGTTTCCACTGGCGCCAGGCGTCCTGTGCCCGGTCGGGCGACGTGTCGCGCGCCGGCCCGTTCGCGCCCGGCAGTGGGTCGGTCAGTTCGGCCTCGGTCCAGGTATCGCCGCCGTCGGTCGAGACTTCGACGCGGCTGATGCCTCGCGTTCCGGCGTACGCGTGCCCGCCGACGACCAGACGGCCGTCTTCGGTACGGTCACGGCCGTGAAGTTTGGCGACCGTGTTCACCGGGCCGGTCCCTTGCCAGCCTTTCTTCTCCCAGTACCCCTCCTGCTCGCGGGCGAGCAGTTCGATCTCCGTGACCCACTTGACGTTGACTTCACCCCAGTGACCCGGGACGAGCACGCGTGCCGGCGCGCCGTGTGACTGGGGTAGCGGGTCGCCGTTCATGCCGATGGCGAGCAGGCCGTCCTCGAGCGCTTCCAGCGGGAACTCCTCGTAGTAGCCGTCTTCCGCCCGGAGCATCACGCACTCGCAGTCGGAGGTCGGACTCGCTCGCTCCAGGAGCGGGCGGATCGGGACGCCGGTCCAGTGCGCGGTGTCCATCTTCTTCCCGTTGAGGCTCTCGCCCACGCAGCGGAGCGTGACGAAGCGGTGTTCGTGGTCCATCTCCCGGACGTCCGAGTAACTGAGTTCGACTTCCTCCTCGACTTCGCCGTTGATCGACAGCGACCAGTTGGCGGCGTTGGGCGAGGGGTCGATCGGACTGATCTCGACGTTGTAGAAGTTCTCACTCACGAGCGGTTCCATCCCACCGACCGAGAACGTCGACTCCTCGGCGGTCGCGAGCTGGTCGTCCACGTCGTAGGTCGGCGCGTCGACATCGCCGTAGATCTCCTGGTTGACGCCCATGATGGTAGTCGGCGAGCGTTCCTCGCCGAGGGCGACGCCGATGGCGCTGGCGCCGGCCGCGGCGCCGAGGCCCGCGAGGACGCGCCGTCGACCGTTGGGGTCCGACTCGCCGACGACGCGTTCGCCGGTCCGCGAGAGGTCGGTCACGAGGATGACTGCGCCCGCCGCGACAGCGGGACCGAGCGCATTCATCGGCTCGACCGTCAGCGTCGCGGTCACGACCCAGACCGAGACAGCCGAACCGACGACGGGGACGGCCCGACTGTCGAGTTGGCGTCCGATCCCGACCGAGAGGCCGACCAGTAACGCGTACAGGCCGACGACGATAGCCGCCGCCGTCACGAGGTTGAGTTTCTGTCCGAGGTCGCCAAGCACGGTGATCGCGAACGTGATGACCGCCCCGGGCATGTACAACGAGAGCGTTCGCACGACCGGCGAAACGACGAACGACGTGGTGAAGCCGACTGCGCCATACGAGCCCGCGAGCCCCGCGAGCCCCGCCGCCAGCGAGACGACGATGGTCCCGAGTCCCGGCGGGAAGCGGTCTGCGAGCGGCGGTGTCTCTGCCATACACAATGCTGGGGCACAAACCCGTATAGTCGTTTTTCGAAAACCCCTCGGAGTCTTTCTAGAATTCGTGCCACCTCTCTAGTGACACCGCCCGATTCGGTCCCGCCGGACACGGCGGCGTGACAAGACTGAAGCGAGTCCGGAACACTGTCCCGATATGGACGAGCAGTGCGATATCGGCGCCGACGCGGACGGCTCGGGCGGGCGGCCGTGCCCGGTCTGTGAGCGGGCGATGACTCACCGCCACTGCAAGTACGTCTGTCCCGAACACGGCGTCGTCTACGACTGCTCGGACACGTTCTACTGAGCGGCGTCCGCTCGGGCGACCGCGCTACTGTTCGACCGCTGGCATCGCGTCGTCGACGAACCGACGGTAGACCGGCCCAGCGAGCAAGAGCGTCGATCCGGCAGTTGCGCCAGCGAACAGGGCGAGGCTGTGGCCGAGGCCGTGGACCGAGAGTGTGTGCATAGACGCGCCGGCGATCACCTCCGCGGCGATCCACGGCGACTCGCCGACGAGCGTCCCGAGCATGTACGCGCCGAAGGAGACGTTCGAGAGCCCCGCGGTCGAGGAGACAGCGTCGGCCGGTAGCGGGGCGAGTCGCGCCGCGACGACGCCGCGGAACTCGCCGACCGCGGCCACGTAGCGCTCGCTCGACCGGCTGGCGAAGCCGACGACGCCCTCGTCGGTCTTGAGATAGCGCGCGAGGAAGAAGGGGATCGTGTTCGAGACGAGCGTCCCCGCGATGGCGACCGGGACGCCGTACTCGACCCCGAGGACGTACCCGACCGTGATAGAGAGCACGCTCACCGGCCACATCAGGAACGGCCGGGCGAGATAGAGCACGAAGAGCACGCCGAGAAAGAGCGCGGGCCGGGTCGACAGCTCCGAGACGGCCGCGAGGACCGCCTCGGGGGAGAAGACGAGCGACATCCCCAGAAAGAGCGCGGCGAGCGCGCCCAGACTCGCGACCTGGCGCTTGGTCGCCCGGCTGACGTTCATCGATAGCGGATCGACGGGCCGCCCGCACAAGTCTTGTGGTCTCTCCGGCGCTCGCGGTGACGGCGACCGCCCTCCGAGCCGTCGAGCGCCGAAGGGTCGGTCGCACGAGTGCGCGGCCGCGCGTCCAAGAACGTTTAATTCGACGCCGGACCCACACTGAGGCGTGAGCGACCGCGTGGAGCTCGGCGTCGAGTTGCTCGCCCACCTCGAACACGAGGAGCTGTCGCTGGCCGAGGCCGTCGACCGGGTGGAGACGGTGACGACGAACCCGGCCGTCACGCGCGAGATCCTCGAGACCGCGGAGCGACGGGGAGTCATCGACCGCGACGGCGAGACAGTCGTGCCGACGACCGGCGACTACCTCAGTTTCGAGGGCGACGTGGTCTCACGCGAGGGCGAGTTCACCTGCAAGCGCTGTAACGCCGGCCTCACGACGGGCTACTTCGTGCAGTTCGACGCCGGCGAACACGGGCCGTTCGGCTCCTCGTGCATCCGGAAAGTCACCGGCCGCGAATCGGAGTGAGCGCCGCGAAACCGGGCGTCGACCCCTTCCTGACTCGCCGTCCGACTACTGCTCTCGCTGCTTGGCCAGTTTCTTGATCGCGCGGTGTTGGCGCCGCAACAGCTCGTTCTGGCGCTCGACCGCGTCAGTCAGGTCGTCGAGCCGGTCAGCGACCGCCTCGAACTCCTCGCGAGTCACAGCCGGGTCTGTTGAGCCCGGTGCCGGGTCCGCCGAGCCCGCGGTCGCGTCGGTGGGTTCGCGCTCGGTCTGCCCGCGCTCGCCGTCCCGCCCGACATCGTGTGTCGGTTCGGCCGCCGCCGTCTCGTGCGCCCGTTCCGTCTGTACCTCGTGCGTGGGTTCCGGGTCGGTTGTCCGGGACTGCTCGGTATCAACCGTCCGGGACTGCTCGGTATCAACCGTCCGGGACTGCTCGACATCGGTCGTCCCGGCAGGTCCGGCGTCGGCTTCGCGTCCGGTCCGGGTGTCAGCGACATCGGTCTCGGCGGCTCCGGTGTCGGCGGCACCGGAGTCAGTAGCACCGGCCGACTCGGAGGCGTCGGTGGACCGGTCGTCCCGCGGGGGTGTTGTCTCGGTTCCGGGTCCGGCTTCGGTCGACTCCGTGCCGCGGTCCGGCGTAGCGGCGTCGGCGCTCTCAGTGGCACCCGGGAGCGGGTCCTGGGTGTCGACCGACTCGGTCGGATCGTCGTCGTCGCTCACCAGGGGGTCGAAGTCGTCGCCGAAGGCGAAGTCGTCAGTGTCGTCGGTCGCCCCGGCGGCGTCGACTGCGCTCGCGCCGCCGCCGGTGCTGTCGTCGACGACGCGGTTGAGTTCCTCCAGCGAGGCCACGTCGTAGTACTCGAACAGCGCCTTTTCGAGGGTCTGCCGGACGACCGGCGCGGTGTCGTTGGGAACCTTGATCCGCTTGGGGCGGCCGTCGACAGAGATGGCGATGCTCGTCGCGACGCTCGCGCGCTCGAACTCGAGGCGGGTCACGGCCTCGAAGTCGTAGACCTCGTAGTCCTCGTTCCAGACCGGCTCGCCGATGTGTTTGATCAGGCGACCCTCGGCGATGATGACGGTGAGTTCGCTGAACCGGTAGACACCGAGGATCGACTCGCGGGACTCGATGACCTCCTCGAGGCGGAGCACGCCCTCGAGGAACAGTTCGAGGACCTTCTCGCCGCGGTTGGCGGGGACGGTAAAGGAGTTCGTACCGTCGATGTACTGGAGGGTGAACTTGGTCTTGCGGCGGCCCTCGCTGACGGTGATCTGTTCGACGTCGTGGGAGTACTCCGAGACCTGCTCGTCGCTCAACAGGCCTTCCCCCCGGTACACCAGCGTCCGAGTCGGCGTGAGACAGACTGCGTCCTCGTCGCCGAGCGAGACCCCTGCCTGGATCTCCTCGTCGTCGAGCGCCCGCTGGACGAGGTCCGGAATGTCCATGCAAGTGGTGTGCCGGTCCGTCAGCATAAAACCGCGGGTGCGGTCGGTGACCTGTTCGCACGAGTGAAATTCGGCGGCCGCAGAGATGGTCGGAACCGCGGTACGCGAGAGCGTCCCACTGCCCGCGGGAGATGAGAACCTTTTAGGCGACAACCGCAGTACGAGCGAGTGCGCCCGGGTGGCTTAGCTGGACATAGCGCCGCACTCATAGGGTTTGTACGCGCGGCAGCCGGCATGCGCCCGCGAGGCTCGTCAGCCTCGAACCTGGGTCATGCGGAGATCGAGGGTTCGGAGCCCTCCCCGGGCATTTTCCGTCTCGCAACCGGCATGCGACAGGTCTCGGCACTCACAGTGGCGGACGAAGACTCCAGAGGCCGTGGGGAATACTGGTTGGTGAAGGGTATCGCAATGCACGAATTGGTGCCGTTTTGAATCGGAATCGCTCCATCGGCGAGCAATATCTTTGGCGTGCACGATTGCGTAGAAGCGGCGCACGAATCACCACAAGACCTATCACGAAATGACTGCAGCGGTTCACGCTGGAATGGAATCAAGACGGGAAGTGATCAGTGCGATATTACTTTCACTAACCGCCGGCTGTACTGGAACCACTCCCGAGTCAGATGCGAATACTGACGGATCGGAAACCGTACCGAGTCCCGTCGTCGCAACAGCGACCGAGACCGACGACCGGACACCGGTGTACAGGTTCGCTTGTGCGAACGCCGACGCCGACGCGCCGCCCGTGCAGGCGGCGACCACACCGGCCGGCAGCGAGTACCCGTCGCGGCCGTCAGCGCTCCGGCCGGATACCGTCCGACAGTTTCTCACCGAGTTCGAGCGTGCGTACGCCCGGAACGAAACACTCGACGAGCAAGCGGCAAACAGCGTCACCGTGGCGGTTCGACGGGTCGAAGTCGAGTCGGTGGACGGCGGCGTCGAGGCGGCGGACGACGGCTTTCTCGGACACGCGAACGTCCAGGTCATGTACACGCAAGGCGAAGGGCAGCGGACCGTGACTGGCGATATCAAGTACACGGTCAACTACTTCCTGTCGGCTGATGCCGTCTACCGAGTCGAATCAGATATCGAGCGGGTCGACCCGCGCGACAGGGATGAGCCACCGCTCGTCGCCTGCTTCGAGTGACGAAGGTCGGGTTTCGTGGATTCAGGCGTCGCCGGGGAACTCGGCAAACAGCGCCTCGAAGTCGTCGGCCTCGCTGAGGTCGTCGACGGCCTGGTCGGCCTCTTGGCGGAGCTCCTGGACCTCGGAGTCGAGCTCGGCGTACTCCTCGTGTTCCTGGAGTTCGACGTAGTCTTTCTCGGCCTCGAGGGTGGCCTTTTTCGATGCCTTGGCGAAGAAGTCCTGCATCTGAGCGTCGTACGTCTCGCGCGTACGCATGCGCTCGGCAGCATCGCGGAGGTCGTCGAGCATTACCGGCTTCGTCAGGTAGTCGTCGAATGGCATGTCGACGATGTCGAAGTCCGGGTCGACGGCCGTGACCATCACGACCCGACAGCCGAGCTCCCTGGCGCGGATCTCGTCCAGGACCTCGTCGCCGGTCATCTTCGGCATCTGTCGGTCGAGAAAGACCACGTCGACTGACTCGTCTGCCCGCTCTAGCGCCCCCTCTGGTCCGTACGCTGTGCGCACCTCGTACGTCTCCCGCAACCATGTCGAGTACAGGTCCGCGATGTCCTCTTCGTCGTCTACGATCAGGACTGTCGCCCCGTCGGACTGGTTGTTCGGCGAAGTCATCGTGTACCCAGTGAGTCGGTCGTCACCAGTTGTGATGATATCGGATAGACCAGGGCATAAATCCACCCGGTCGATTATCACACGTGAAAATAGCGGCGAGAGATCCGCCGGATCAACCGCGCTTACGGACGAACTGGGAGGGGTGGTGGCGGTGTGGTTTTACCCATGCAGTCCCAGGGTCGAACTGATGAACACGGAGTCCGACGACCCGCAACGCATCTCGTCGCTGGCCGTCACGGCCGACGACATCGTCGCGGCGCTCGAAGCGCGCTACCAGCGCGACCGGCCAGTCGTGCTGCGCGTGACACCGCCGTTCAGCGGTCGGATGCGGGCCAGGCTCCACGTCACCGACGCGGACGGCCGTGAGGAGACGAACGACGACCCCGACAGGTCTCCGTCAGCGCTTCACGTCGTACCGACCGCGTTCGTCGAGGAGAGCGCGCCGTCGTACCCGCGCCCGGCCGAGACCGAAGACAGACTCAGATCGGACCCCGATATCGAGTACACGGTCGACCGGCACCACGAGCGTCATCGCGACCGGGTCGCCTCCTGGCGCGAACGAGTCCGCGACCACTTCGTCTCGGAAACGAGACTCGAAACCGCAGATGGCGACGTTCGCGTCGATGTCGCGGTTCTGGGCTAACGAACGCACTACCTGGCGCGTCGAAACCGACACATATTGTCCACTACCGGTTGCTATTGATCGACCAGTAAATTCGCCGACACCGCCTGAGAACACTGATTAAAACGTTTCGGGGGTTCTCGACCGGTTGTAAAACGTCCCCGCCGGTCGTGTGAGTCGGATGAAACGAGGTGAAATGACCGGAAGGCTCTGTCGGTTATAAGGTAATGCCGCCATATTGTCGAATCACGAGGTGTCCCCGTATGGCAAGTCGATCAAGTGAACTCGGGCTATCGATGGAGGAATCGCCTGTCGGACTTCCCGACGTCGACAAACGCTTCCTCGCACCGATAACCGGTGTCGCGTTCTGGTCAGCCGTTGCCCTCCCTTTCCTGCACGTCCCGCTGCTGCTGGCGACTGGCCTTTCCAGTCAAGCGACCTCGACGGCGTTTCTGGTCCTCCTCACGCTGAACGTCGTCGCGTTGCTCATCGGTCACCCTCACTACCGCGACTGACGCCTCCCTTGCCCTCCATTCGCTGTTCTCTCCGTCGACGAGCGAGCGGGCTTTTCCGCGGCACAAGAGAACGGACTATTCAGCTCCGAACGCAGCCCGCAGGCGCGGAAGCTCCCGTCCGAGCGCCCGCCGCTTGATCAGTGCGAATCCGACGAGGATACAGCCGAAGCCGGCGGCCGTCCAGGTGTCGACGACCTCACCGACGAAGAGGAAGCCAGTGAGCGCGGCGAACGCCGGTGCTGCGTACGAGACGAGATTGATCTCGACCGACCCGATCCTGTCGAGCAGGTCGAAATAGAGGAGAAACCCCGCGGCGCTGGACCCGAGCGAGAGATACGCCAGCGCCCAGAGACCGGGGCCCGCGAGCGTGACGTTCGCCAGCGACTCCCCGAGCGCGAGGCTGACGACGTGGAGGAGCGCGGCGCCACCGACCATCGACCACGCCTCCATCGTCTCGACGGCGAGGTCGGCGTCGAGCCACTCGGTCACGACGCTTCCGAGGGCAAACGAGAGTGCGGCCGCGAACACCAGCAGTTCGGCGACCACGTCCGAGGCCAGCAGGGCGCTCGTCGAGGGACGGGCGACGACGGCGACGCCCAGCAGTCCGAGTAGCAGGCCCGCGACGCCGAGCGGGGAGAGTCGGTCGTCTGGAAGCAGCGCGCGAGCGAGACCGGCGGTCAGGACCGGCGAGAGACTCACCACGACGGCGGCGGCAGCGCTGGTCGTCTCCTGTTCGCCGACGAACAGGAACGCGTGGTAGGCGGCGATCAAGAGCGCGGCGCCGACACCGACGGCCGCCCACTCTCGCCGACCGCGCGGGATCGCCCGGTCGGTGACGGCGACGGCGTAGCCGAGCATCACCAGCGCCGCGATGTCGTACCGGAGCGCCGCGAAGAGAACCGGCGGAAAGTAGTCGAGGCCGGCCTTGATAGCCGCGAATGCCGACCCCCACAGCGCGGCGAGCGCCAGGAACCGCCACAGGTTTCGGTACCGGGACACGTCCGCCGGTTCGACCCGACGCCCCTCAAGCTTTCGTCGCGCGAACGGCGACCCAGGCGGTAGCACCGCCTGTCAGTCGAACCGACCGCCGCCCGGAACCGACCGATCGAACGGTTCGACGGCGTTCCCGTTGCCGGACACACCCCGAATTCCCCCCTACGTTTAAATTACCGCACCACCAAGCGATTGTATGGCCGCTTACGGCCGGCCGACCCTTCGGGACTTGTTCGACGAGGCACCGACGCCACACATCGCGCATCCGCCGCGCACCCACCACCGCGACTTCTATCTCGCCACAGACGGCTCCTACCGCGGAGCCAGCGGGAACGCGGACCGGTCGGGTGACCGCGGCGGTCTCGGCGTCGTCATCGAGACCCGCGACGGCACGCGCGTCGCTCGACTCTCGCTGACACACCCAGTGCCCGACAATAACGTCGCCGAGTACCGGGCACTGCACTTCGGACTCGACGTCCTCGCCGCGCGCTCGCCGTCGGACGCACGCGTCGGTGTCCTCATCGACCACGACGACCTGGCGGCGAACCTCAACGCCGCCGTGATCAACGGGCGCGACCCGCGCTTCGAGCCGACACATCAGGTCCACGTCCCGCACAACACCGGTCTCCACTGGCGAGGCATCCGCGCGCGACTCCGCGATTTCGACGCCATCCGCGCGGCCCGCATCCGGAGCGGACACAACCCCGCCCACCCCCTCGCCAACGCCCCTGACGAGTACAAACACGTCAACAGCGAACCGGACCGCTGTGTCCTCCCGGAGACGCCCGCGACAGTCGCCGACGAGCGCTACCCACCGCCCTCCCGCGCCGACCGCGGCGGCGCCAGCGACTGATCGCAGCATCGCTGGTCGCGGTCGCCGCACCCTCTGACTCGATGGACACGACCACAGCATCTACCGTGGCGCGCGCCGTCGCGACCCGAGCTTAGCGAGGTGTCGCGACGGAGCCGCGCGAGGGATGAGCGACCGCAGGGAGCGAATCGGCTGGGGAGGTGTGTGGCCGTGCGCTGTCGCGGTGCTGTGCGGGGCGGTCCCTGGCGGACTGAAAGGGCGAGGCCTGCGAGGCCGACCGAAGGGAGGCCTCGACGCGAGCGGCGAACGCAGTGAGCCGTGAGCCGGTGGCGGGGTCTGCGCGGGCCCTATCCGAGCGACCGTAGCGAGCGAGGATATCCCGCACAGACCCCGCGAGCGGGCCGAGGGCTTTCTACTCTCAGAACCACTCGTGGATGGGGTCGCGGTATCTCGGAGCGGGCGGGCCAAGGGCGTTCAGCACAGCGGATCACCCGCGGTAGAGCCGGGCCAGCAAATGAATCGAAAGCGGCCACCCCTCTCCGAGCGCTCGCTCACTCCTCGTCGTCTCCCCGGCCGGGCAACTGCTCGATCGACCGCTCCCAGCTGTGGCGCGCGAGGCCCCCGTGGCCCGCGAATCGCCCGAGGTACTGCTCTCTGGGGACCGGGCTCCACCAGTCGCCGTCGCCAGCGCGCACCTCGCGGACGAACGCCACCGTCAGCACGACCCAGAGGACGCCGAGCACAGCGACAGCAGGGAGCGTCGACACGAACCCAAGCGAGACGCCGACGACATCTAGCAGACTGCCGACGGCGGCGCCAGCGAAGACGAGCCCGCCGAGGACGATGAAACTCGCGAGCAGGTACTGGAAGACTCGTTTCGGCCAGCCTGAGATGTCGACGGTCTTGTCCATCGTTCCGTGTCGATCACAACGCACCTGTCAGTGAAATGCTTTGTGACGGCGGGGTCGCCACCGCCGTCGAGTCCGGCGCCTCAGCGTTGCTGTTCGACGAGCGAGAGTAGTTTTTTCGCGTCCCTGATCTCCTTGCGCCGGAGTTGCTCGGTGTAGGTGGGCTCGTCGAGGCCCGCCAGGGCAGTGAGCGCGCGGTCGATACCGCGGATGCTGTCGACCAGTTGCTCGCCTTCGGCGTCGGTGATGGCCGCGTTCTCGAGGCGCTGTTTCCGCGCGAGGCGCTCGCGCTGGAGCTGTCGTTCCACCTCCTCGACCCGCTCGCGTTCGGCCTCGGGAACGGCATCGAGTCGCTTGCACTCGAAGACGAACTCGCGCAGGGGGAGGTCCGTCCCCTGGACGGTCACTGTCTCCGGGATTCGCTCGCCGATCGTCCCGGACTGCCGTCGCGTCCTGTCCAGCAGTCGCTGTCGCTCGCGGTCGGTCAGCGTCGACGACTCCGTCGAGTCCGCACCGTCAGTTCGGTCCTCCGCCATACAGGTCGACGTTCTCCTCGGCGGGACCTAAGCGATCGGAGCACGCGCGTACTCCAAGCAAGCTGACAGGAGTGGGGTTTAGGCCCCGCGGTGTCGAAACGCCGCTATGGGTTCGCAGTCGGCGCCGCTGGAGACGTTCGAACTGGTCAGCGACGAGACTCGTGTGGCCATCCTCCGGACACTCGCCGACGCGTTCCGCGAGGATCCGACAGACCCGACCCTCGACTACAGCGACCTCCGCGAACGGGTCGGCGTCCGCGACAAGGGCAACTTCAACTACCACCTCGACCGCCTCAACGACCTGCTACTGGACGGGGTCGACGGCTACGCCGTCTCCAGCGTCGGCCTGACGGTCGTGTCGGCGCTGGCCGCCGGCTCGTTCGACACCGACTGGACGTGGGGGCCGACGGACGTGCCCGGCGAGTGTTTCTTCTGCGGCGACGGGCTGGCGCTCCGCTACGAACACGGCCACCTCCTGCTCACCTGCGGCCGGGACGACCATACGCTCCTCTTTCCCGCCGCCCCGAGCCTCTTCGACGGCCATTCGGACGCGGCCGCAGTTGAGCGGGTCGCGTTCATCCTCTCCCAGCAGGCTGCGGCGGTCGAGCGGGGCATCTGTCCCGAGTGCCAGGGCGACGTGATGCCCAGCATCGTCCCCGAACCGGACCCCGCCCACGGCGGCTATTTCTTCCACGGCGACTGCCAGCGCTGTGGCTTCCAGCACGGCTTCCCCGCTGGTGCGGCCGCGCTCTCTCACCCCGACGTCGTCGCCGCGCTCGCCGCCAAGGGATCCGACCCGCGAACAACGCCGTTCTGGACGTTCGAGTGGTGTCACGTCGGCCGCGACGCCGTCGTCTCTGACGACCCGCTCCGCGTCGCACTCGAAGCCGAACTCACGGCCGAGACCCTCTCGATCACGCTGGACGACGAGGCGACTGTCGTCTCGGTCGAACGGGAAAAATAGCCCGCCCATACCGGCGCCTGCGGCGCCGGATGCCAGTTATTCCTCGTCCTCGGCCTGCTGGGCGTCGACCACCGCGACGCCGCCGAGGTTGACGATGTCTTTCACTTCGTCACCGCGCTGGAGGACGTGGACGGGCTTGTCCATCCCGACGAGCATCGGGCCGATGGCCTCCGCGCCACCGAGGCGCTGGAGGAGTTTGTAGCCGATGTTACCGGCTTCGAGGTTCGGGAACACGAGCACGTTCGCGGGGTCCTCGAGGTCGGCGAAGTCGTAGGTGCCGGTGAGGATATCTTCGACGAGGGCAGTGTCGGCCTGCATCTCCCCATCGACGGGAAAGTCGACTTCGGGGTCGTCGTGGAGCGACCCCACGGCGTCGCGGAGCTTCGCAGTCCCCCCGTTCTCGACGCTCCCGAAGTTCGAATAGGAGAGCAACGCGGCACGCGGCTCGACGTTGAAGTCGCGCGCGAGGCTGGCGGCGTGTCTGGTGACCTCCGAGAGCACGTCCGCGTCGGGGTCGAGGTTGACCGTGGTGTCGGCACAGAAGACGACGCGGTTCTTGAACGTGAGCATGTAGACGCCGGCCGCGTAGTCGGCGTCGGGTGCGGTGCCGATGACCTCCAGCGGCGGCCGCAACGCCGAGGGGTAGTGGTGGGTCAGCCCCGTGAGCATCGCGTCAGCGTCGTCCTGCTCGACCATCACGCTCGCGAGGTAGTTAGTGTCGTTCTCGATGAGTTCGGTCGCCTCGCTGGGGGTGATGCCTTTGCGCCGGCGCAGTTCGTGGAGTCGCTCGGCGTACTCCTCGTAGTCACCGTTCTCGGGGTCGACGACCTCTGGTTCGAAGTCCAGTCCCAGGTCGTCAGTGGTCGCCGTGATCTCCTCGCTGTCGCCGATGAGGACCGGGTCAGCGATGCCCTGCTCGGCCAGCTGGAAGGCCGCGCGGATCATCTTCTCGTCGGTCCCCTCCGCGAGCGCGAGACGCTTCGGGTCGCTTTTCGCCTTGTTGAGGACGACGCGCATCATCTCGCGCGACTTCCCGAGGCGGGCTTCGAGCCGCTCGACGTAGGCGTCGGTGTCGATCTCCTTGCGCGCGGCGCCCGACTCGATGGCCGCTTTCGCGACCGCGGGCGCGACCTGGAACAGCACCCGCGGGTCGACTGGCTTGGGGATGATGTACTCGGGACCGAACTGCAGCGGCTGGTCGCCGTAGGCTTTGACCACCTCGTCGGGCACGTCCTGCCGGGCGAGGTCGGCCAGCGCCTCCGCGGCGGCGAGTTTCATGTCCTCGTTGATGTCCGTCGCGCGCACGTCCAGCGCGCCACGGAAGATGAAGGGGAATCCGAGAACGTTGTTGACCTGATTGGGGTAATCGGAACGGCCGGTGCCCATGATGACGGTGTCGTCGCGGGCGGTTTTGGCGTCCTCGTAGGCGATCTCCGGGTCGGGGTTGGCCATCGCGAAGATGACCGGGTTCTCGTTCATCGACCGGACCATCTCCTGGTCGACGATCCCGCCGACCGAGAGACCGACGAACACGTCGGCGTCGTCCATCGCGTCGGCCAGGTCGCCCTCGGGGACGTCCCGGGCGAACTCCTGTTTGAACTTGTTGACGTCGCCGCTGTCGGCGCGGTCCTCGGTGATGATACCCGAGGAGTCACACAGCAGGATGTTCTCCTTTTTCGCCCCGAGCGAAACGTAAAAACGGGCGGTCGCGATGGCGCTCGCGCCGGCGCCGGAGAAGACGATCCGCATGTCTTCGAGACTCTTGCCGGATATCTCGGCGGCGTTGATCAGCGCCGCGCCGGAGATGATTGCCGTCCCGTGCTGGTCGTCGTGGAAGACCGGGATGTCCATCCGCTCGCGCAGTTCCTCCTCGATGCGGAAACACTCGGGCGCGCTGATGTCCTCGAGATTGATCCCGCCGAAGGTCGGCTCCATGGCGGCGACGGCGTCGATGAGCGCGTCGGTGTCGTGTTCGTCGAGCTCGATGTCGAAGACGTCGATGTCGGCGAAGCGCTTGAACAGCACGCCCTTGCCCTCCATCACGGGCTTTGAGGCCTGCGCACCGATGTCGCCGAGTCCGAGAACCGCGCTGCCGTTCGAGACGACGCCAACCATGTTGGCCTTCGTCGTGTACCTGTAGGCGTCGGTGGGGTCCTCGCTGATGCGCCGGCACGGCGCCGCCACACCGGGCGAGTAAGCGAGTTGCAGGTCTCGCTGGGTGTTCGTCGGCTTCGTGGTCGAGATCTCGATCTTGCCGGGCGGTTCCGTCCGATGATACTCCAGTGCGTCCTCGTCGATTCCCATGGCGAACCCCCGGCGGGAACGGAGAAAAAACTTCGCGTGCAGTCAAATGCCGACTCTTCGTTCGTCGTTCGTCTAACTCCACAGTCTCCGGATTTCACCCGATAGCGGGGCTGTCGTGAACCGGGTCGTGGTGACCGGTGTTCGCATAGGCGGAACACTGGATCGGTCCCCGGCGGACAGTCTATGGAGTCGTGCGGCGGACCGCCGAGTGGTGGATGGCGAGAGTGCAATCAGCAAGTGGTGGATGGCGAGAGTGCAATCAGCAAGTGGCAGATAGCGAGAGTGAAACCAAACGGCGGATAGCGAGAGTGAAACCAAACGGCGAATAGCGAGAGTAAAGTCCGTGGGGATACAAGCGCGCGTTATGGTCCGGTTTCGCAACGCGTTGCTCGGGTCGACGGCCGGCACGCTGCTCCTGATGCTCGTCGGGCTGTACACCGCCTACAAGGGCGCGGGATTGACCTGCGAGCGACGCTGGCCGCTCTGTGACGGCTGGCTCGGCCTGTTTCCGGCTAACTGGCCGAGTTTCGTCGAGTGGTCCCACCGCCTGCTGGCGATGCTCGTCGGCTTCGCGCTGCTGGGGGTGCTGTACGCCGCCTGGCGACGCCAGGACGACCGCCGCGTGAAGTGGGCGGTCACCGCCGCCGTCGCGCTGCTGCCCTCGCAGATCATCCTCGGCGCGCTGACGGTGACGGAGTTCACTGCACTGATCACCGCGGCGCACTTCACGACGGCGTCGATGATCCTGCTGTGTCTCGCCGCCGCCTGCGCCTGGACGCTCGAAACGCCACCGGTGGGACGGCTGCGTGCGCTGACGGTCGGCGCCGCCCTCGTCGTGCCGTTGCACCTCGCGCTCGATGGCTCGCTCTTTGTCGTCCCGGTGAGCGTGCTGACTGGGTACTACGCGCTTTCCTTCCTGCTCTGGGGCGCGCTCGCGGCCGGCGCGCTGTGGGCACACGCCCGGGGACTCTCCCGCGCCCGCATCCTGTTCGCGCTCGCGAGCGCCGTCACCTGGGTCGACATGCTGCTGGCTCGCCGGAAGTTCGGTCTCGACCAGGGCCTGACCGATGTCGGTGCTGTCGTCGTCCTCGTCCTGATCGCGGGCGTGTTCTGGACGCTCTCGAAGCAGACTGGAACGTCCGGGGTAACGGCGGCCCGCGCGGACTGAATCCTGTTTCACTTCTCACGCTCGTCGCAGTCTCGCGAGCGCAGCAGCCGCGAGCAGCGCCGCGACAGTGACGAGCAGTCCGAATCCGGGGCCGGATCCGCCAGTCGTCCCGGTTCCAGTCGGATCGGTCGCCGTCTGCGTCGGTGTGGGCGAAGCGGTGGGTGGCGCGGTCGCCGTTTCGGGCTCGGGCGACGCCGTCGTCACGGGCACAGTCGTCCCCGGAGTCGCTGTGGGCGTCGATTCGGCCGTCGTCGGTGTCGGAGTCGCTGTCGGCGTTGGCGTGGCCCGTGACCCCTGACCCGCGACGGTCGCGTTCACTCTGTTGAAGACCGTACTGTGTGCGACCAGCTGCAGATCGAACGTGGCGTTCGTCGCGAGCCTGGTCGTGTTCAGTTTCGGGGTCGCGACGTGCTCGTACAGGTCCCAGCTAGCGACATCGCCGGATCCTGTGATGACGCGCGTCGACGCGGCGAACGCGGGGCCGCCGTCCGAGCGGTTGGTCACGCGCACTGTCACCCGCGTTCCCGGCGCGAGCGTCGTCGTCAGGCGGACGGGCGCGGTTGTCGAGCGGTTCAAAACGAGCGAGCCGTTGGCGTTTCGGTCGACGCCGTGCGACAGTACGAGTTCGGGGTCGGCGAACCAGACCGTCTGATCCGGGTCGCGCCACTGCTGCCCGTCGCGCGTGACGTTGAGCGCAAACGGATTGGGCGTCATATAGTACTCCAGGGGAAACCGTCTCTCGCTGGTATTTTCCCACGGGTCGTCGACGCCCCAGGGTAGCGCCAGCGGTTCCATGGCGAGATAGTACGTCTCGTTGGTCCGGTCGGCGTAGACCGTCGTCGCGCCGGTCCGGTTCACCCCGAGGGAGATCCACGGCTGCATGGTTGGCCCGGCGGTCTGTTCGAACCGAATAGCGCTGTCGGGACCGTGCGTCGCCCGGAAGAAGCGGACCGTCGTGTTCGGCCCCTCGGTGGCCGCTAGCCGGTCGGAAAGCCCTGGCAGTTCGAGTTCGAGGACGAACGCATCGCTCGTCGCGACGGTCGGATCTCGAGCCAGTTCGCCTGTCCGCTGTTGCTCGCGAATCGCCGCCGCGCTCGTTATGTCGTCGCGCACCGATGCGGGGCCGGTCCAGACAGTCGCGTTCGCGACCGTAACGTTCGACTGGTCGCTCTCGGCCGTCGGTGTCTGCGTATCGGGTGCCGGCACCTCGTCACCCGACACCGGTGTCCCGGCCGCGCCGACCGCGAGCGCGCCGAGCGCACCGAGGAGGAGGCAGCCGACCGCGGCGAGGACCGTGAGACGGCGCTGTGACATGTTGATACAAAAATCTGTCCGAGACAAGAATCTTGTGACCGAGCGCCGCGGTCACTGCATCGGCCGCTCACATGAAATCCGAGAGGCCAGACTGCTGGTCGTCGTCATCCGCGGCCTCGGCGGCTGATTCGTCCGCCTCTGCGGCGTCTTCGTTGTCGCTCTCATTCGGTTCGCCGCCGAGCGACGCCTGTGCGGGTTCGGCGTCGGCTTCGTCGTCCGCGTCGGTGTCGTCGGCGTCGTCTTCGTCGCCTGTGCCCTCCTCGGTCGCACCGGCGTGGGCATCGTCGAAGGCACCGCCGGCGTTCTCGACGGCCAGGTCCTCGCGCAGGCGCTGGGCGTCTTCGACGATGGACTCAACCTTGTTGGTGTCGGCGCCGCTGCCGGTGACGTAGGCGATCTGTTTCTCGTTCAGGTCGTAGCGGGCGGCCATCGCGACGGTCAGTTCGCGGTTCTTGCAGTGGTGGGTCATCACCGAGAGATGCGGCATGATCTCCCGGCGGGCGGTGGACATGCTGACGCCGTTGGCCTCGGCGATGCCCTGTGCGATGTAATCCCGAGTGTCTCGCGTCCCGCTCGTGCGCCCGAGTTTCGACCAGTAACTCGGCGGGCCGTAGCGGGTCCACCCGCCCTTGGGTTCGCTGCGGGCGGCGGCGACGCCCGCGGTCATGTTGTCGCCCGCGTAGCGCCAGAACGAGTAGTTCTGCGTCTCCCTGACGCGGCCGAGCCACACGTCCGCGTTGCCCAAAAAGTCGTAGGCGACGGCGAGTTCCTCGCCCGCGTAGTCTTTGGGCATGTTGTCCTCGATCCAGTTGATGAGGTCGTCTGGCGTCTCGTCGACATCGTAGGAGGCCTCGAGCGCGTCCTGCGCGCCCGCCTCTTTGATCACGGTGTCGAGGTAGTCGAAGACGCCCTTCGTTCGGTCGCGCTCACCGGTCACCACGTCGTCGGCGGCGATGCGGTCACGGCCCTCCGCGAGCGCCTGGAGGTCGTTGATCGCACCGCGCAGGTCTCCCGAGTTCATGTCGGCGATCCGGTCGAGAGCAGCGTCCTCGAACTCGATGTCCTCCCGGCGACACAGGTCCCGGAGGACCGGAACGATGGACCGCTTGGACACGTCACGGAACTCGATGTCCTGGCAGGCGTTGCGGAGCCCGTTCGACATCTCGTAGTACTCGTTTGCGATGAGGACCATCGGCTGGCTGGCCTCCTTGACCAGCGAGGTGATAGCGGCGGTGCCGCCCCGGTCGACGTTGCCGTGGAGGTTGTCGGCCTCGTCGAGGATGACGAGTCGGCGGCCGCTCCCGCCAGCGGTCAGGGTGCCGGACTTGGCGGCCTCGCCGGCGACGCGGTCGATGACGTCTTTGGTCCGGGAGTCCGACGCGTTGAGTTCGATGGTCGGCCAGTCGAAGTCGCTGGCAAGCGCGTGGGCGGCGGAGGTCTTGCCGATGCCGGGCGAACCGTGGAGGATGACGGCCTCGCGGTGGCTGTCCCACGAGTCGGCCCACTCGCGGAAGGCGTCGCGGGCCTTGTCGTTACCGCGGATCTCCGCGAGCGACGAGGGGCGATACTTCTCCGTCCAGTCGGTCATTGTCGGAGGGAGGCGCGAGCGGCGTATAGTGGTTGCGGAGCGACTAGCGGCGCCACTGGTCGAGCCTGTCGAGTGGGAGCAATCAGCCGATGCGGTGGCGCGCGCTGTCGCGCGCTTTCCGGCGCGCGGCAACGTCGTGCGAGGTCTTCGCGAGCGGTGCGTGGTTCGAGCGGCGCGAGAACCACGGACGCAACGGCGTAGCCGTGAGCACTGCGAGCGAAGGCTCGTCAGAGCTTGCTCTGACGGTGGACGAGCGAACAAACGATGAGAGACTCGAATAGTGAGGGACCGTCGACCCCCCATACCATGGGAACGGGCTGCGAAGCCGCCCGTGAGCAGACGAAGTGAGAGTCTCGGAGCCGAACGGCGAAGCTGTGAGGCGAGCGGGGCGAGGGGTTTCGACTCTCAGGAGCGACCGCGGTGGCAGTGCTGTCTGCGGGTACGGTGCCGGCTGCGGTCACAGTGACGCCTCAACTCCCGGAACCCGCGTCAATGGCTGTATTTCGACGATCCGGTACGCTTTTATCGACAGTTGCCGAGATTCGGCGGTATGGCGAACGGACAGCGTGGGGAGCTGGCGGAGAAGATCGCGGGTGAGGTGGCGGTCAGCGACGACCCCGGCGGGACCCTGCGGAAGTGGCGGACGGACTTCGAGGTCGCCCAGACGGAGTTGGCCGACGAGTTGGGTGTCTCCCCGTCAGTCGTTTCGGACTACGAGAGCGGCCGCCGCGAGAGTCCGGGGATCGGCGTCGTGCGGCGGACGGTCGGGGCGTTGCTCGATATCGACGAGCGCCGCGGCGGCGGTCGCATCCGCCAGCATGCCCGCGTCCTCTCGGCCGGGTTCGACGCCGACATCGTCCACGACCTCCGGGAGTACCAGACCGCCGTCCCCATGGAGCGGTTCTACGACGCCATCGGCGCGACCGAACTCGTCTCCGGTAGCCACGACACCGTCGCCGGCCACACGGTCATCAACTCTATCCAGGCAATCTCGCGGTGCTCCTCCGAGGAGTTCTACCACCTCTACGGTCAGTCGACCAACCGCGCGCTCGTGTTCACCGACGTCACCAGCGGCGAAGGCCCGCTGGTGGCGCTCCGCGTCGTCAAACCCACCCCTCACGCCGTCGTCCTCCACGGCCTCGACGACGAGACCGTCTGGGAGCACGCCGCCGATCTGGCCCGCATCGACGGCTTCTCACTGGCAGTCTGCTCGTCCGACCTCGACGGCATGCTCGACAACCTCCGCGAGTTCCCCTGAACGAGTACGTGTGCGTGGGGGCTGGATTCTCTCCCCGCTCGCTAGAGCTATTCGGTTGCAGACAACAGCAACCGCGACCGCGAGTGATCCCGAGAGATGAAAGCTCTCGACCCGCTCGCTAAGAGACACAACGACCGCAGACGTCACCGCCACCGCAGTCGATCCCGAGAGATGAAAGCCCTCGACCCGCTCGCTAAGAGACACAACGACCGCAGAGGACACTGCGACCACGGTCGATCCTGAGAGTCGAAAGCCCTCGACCCGCTCGCGGTCGGTGAGCGGCATATCTGCGCTCTCCGCACCGCCCGCGCAGATAGCGGCCGCTCACCGACTCCACTTCGACGCGAGCGGGTCTCGCCCTTTCAGTCCACCAGGGAAATCACGCTGAGCGTGGCTAAAAACGGCAGCTGATCGGCAGGCGAGAGCCTCAGACCTCCCCAGCCTCCTGCGCTTCTCGGTCTTCGACCTGCGATGCTCGTCCCTCGCGCAGTACGTCGCGCCACAGCGGGCGCGACGGCGCGCGCCGCGATCGATGGGTCAGAGAGTAACGCTACCGCACAAAATCCCCCTCGCCAGTCACACCGTCACACACCGGGAGAACGCTGAAGGGCGGCGCGGGAGAGTCGAGAGATATGCCAGGACCGGTGTTCATGCGGGGCGAGGGCGTCGCCTTCCACCCCGTCGAGGAAGACGACCTGGAGTTCCTGCAGGAACTGATCAACCATCCCGAAGTGCGCCAGGGGATCAACGCGACACAGCCGACGAGCATGGCTGACGAGCGCGAGTGGTTCGAATCCGAGGACCACGACGGCTTCCTCGTCTCCGCCGACGGCGATCCGGTCGGAACGATCGGGTTTACCGACGTGATCGAAACCTGGGGCACCGCCGAAGTGGGCTACTTCGTCCACCCCGACCACTGGGGCAACGGCTACGCCACCGCGGCGGTCGAACGGATGGTCACCTACGGCTTCGAGGAGCGCCGCTTCGGCAAGGTCTGGGCGCGCGTCTTCGGATACAACGACGCCTCGATGCGCGTCCTGGAGAAAGTCGGCTTCGAGCGAGAGGGGCGACTGCGCGGCCAGGCGTTCGCCGACGGGGAGCGCGTCGATTCGCTCCGGTTCGGTCTGCTCGCCGAGGAGTGGGACGGGAGCGACTGAGCGGATCCGGGCGGTGACGCTACAGTCCGAGTTCGCGCCCGAGGACGAGGCGCTGTATCTCGCTGGTGCCCTCGCCGATCTCCATGAGTTTGGCGTCGCGGAAAAAGCGCTGGGGCGCGAAATCGGTCGTGTAGCCGTAGCCGCCGAGCACCTGCACGGCGTCTTCGGCGACCTCCCGCGAGATCTCGGAGGCGTCGAGTTTCGCCATCGAGGACAGCCGCGTCACGTCCGCACCCTGGTCGTACATCACCGCCGCCTTGTGCGTGAGCAGGCGAGCCCGCTCGATCTTGCGGTCCATCGCGACGAGCATGTCACGGACGGCGTCGAACTCCCCGATCGGCTGGCCGAACTGCTCGCGCTCTGTCGCGTACGAGAGCGCCGCCTCGAAGGCGCCCTGTGCGAGTCCGACCGACAGCGCTGCAATGGAGATCCGGCCGCCATCCAGCGTCTTTTTCGTCTGGTCCCACCCATCACCGGGCTCGCCGAGTAGACGGTCGTCGGGGACACGCACCTCGTCGAGTTTGATCTCACAGGTCGGGGAAGCGTTCAGTCCCATCTTGTCCCAGACAGTGGTGATCTCGAAGCCGTCGTCGTCGGGGTCGACGATGAACGTCGAGATGCCGTCGTAGCCCGCGCCGGGGTCGGTGACGGCCTTGACGAGCACCGACCCCGCTTCGGTGGCGTTGGTGATGAACTGCTTCGTCCCGTCGATGACCCACTCCTCACCGTCCCGTTCCGCGGTGGTCTCCATGTCCGAGGCGTCCGAGCCCGAGTTGGGTTCGGTGAGCGCCCACGAACCCAGCGTCTCGCCGGTCGCCAGCGGACGGAGCCAGCGATCCTTCTGGGCGTCGGTCCCGAACAGCTCGATGGGCTTGGCGCCGAGCGAGACGTGCGCGGCGTAGGAGAGCCCGATCGACCCCGAGACGCGACCGAGTTCCTCCGTGACGAGCGCGTACATGAGCTGGTCGCCGCCGAGCCCGCCCCACTCCTCGTCGATGGGGACGCCCATCACGTCCAGCCTGGCCAGCTGGTCGAATATCTCGGTCGGGAAGCGGTGTTCGTCCTCGATCTCCTGGGCGAGGGGCGTGATCTCTTCGTCACAGAACTCGCGGACGCTCTCGCGGATCAGCCGGTGTTCCTCGGGGACCGAGAAGTCCATGCAGTCGTGTTGGGCGCCGAGCCAGTAAAAGCCGCCGGGCGTGCGACTGGTTGCCGTGTGAGCCCGCATCATGAGAGGGGCTGGCGTGACTGGTGGTCGCAAACGATTTATCGGTGACGACCCTCTCGGGGGACACATGGCGTTTCGGCGGCTCCTCCGTGGGAAAGTGCCCTGGCCGACCTTAGAGGGTGCCGTCCGTGAAGTGATGGACCGCTACAACATCGCCACTGCTCGTGTGGCGTTTCTCGACGCCAACAACTGGCTCTCGACGCCCTGTGTCGTCAACGACCGGCTGTTCGTCAAGGTGGTCACCCAGCAGAACTCGCTGGTCCACGCGCTGTTGACCGCCGGGCGCAACCTCGGCGCCTTCTCCAGCGGGACGGAGGGGTTTTTCGAGCGGTTCGACACCCCCATCGAGATGGCCGAGCACGAACTCGACGCGAACCGACGGATGCGCGAACTCGGCGTCAACGCCCCCGAGCCGAAGGAGGCCTTCGAGCACGAGGACGTCGCCGTCATGGTGCTCGAGTACCTCCCGGAGTTCCGGACGCTCGCCGACCTCTCGCCCGACGAGGTCCGCGACCACGCCGTCGCTATCTTCGAGGCGCTCGAGACCATCCACGACGCCACGCTCGCTCACGGCGACCTCCAGCGCGAGAACGTGCTGTTCTCGGGCGGTGAACTCTACTTCATCGACGCGACCAAGGTCAGAGAGAGCGCCATCGAGGACGCCCGCGCCTACGACACCGCCTGCGCCCTCGCCGCGCTCGAACCGCTGATCGGCGCCCGCGACGCCGTCGAAGCCGCGCTCGCGGTCCACGACGCTGCCGAGCTCCTGGACGCGCTGGAGTTCCTCGACTTCGTCAACATGCGCCCCGAGCACGACTTCGACGCCGCGGCAGTCAAAGGCGAAATCGAGAAGCACGCCGCTTGAGAGCGCTATTCTCGGCACGCCGAGCTAGCACGCGCCACGCAACAGCTATGCTCCGAGCGCGCCTCTGGTGGGTATGAACGAGATATTCACGACAATCGACATCGACGCCCCGCCGGCGGTGGTCTGGGACGTGCTCACGGATTTCGAGGCCTACCCGGAGTGGAACGACCGGACACGGATCGACGGGCAGGCCGTCGAGGGCGAGCGCCTCACTGTCGCGCCTGGGCCGCAAGGCGGCCGGATGCCGACCTTCCGTCCGCGGGTCCAGCGGGCGACTCCCGGCACCGAACTGCGGTGGCTCGGACACCTCTACGTCCGGGGCCTCTTCGACGGCGAGCACGTCTTCAGCATCGAGGACCTCGGCGACGACCGCTCGCGGCTCACCCAGCACGAGGAGTTCTCGGGCCTGCTCGCGGGCTTCCTCCTCGGCCGCTACGGTGAGGCTACCGAATCGAACTTCGAGGCTGTGAACGCCGCGCTCAAGACGCGCGCCGAAGCCATCGCCCAGGGAGTGGCTCCCGACGCCACGACGCGCGACGGGATCGAAGCCGGCACCAGCGACGGCGACGGTGCCGACGCCGCGGCCTGACCGAGCAGTACAGTGACAGCGGACAGCGCACCGTCACGGCGCACTACCCTCAGTTTTCACGCGCCCGAGCGGTCACGGCGATACCGAGGAGGACGACCACGCCGCCGGCGACCGTCCAGCCGCCCGGCACCTCCGAGAGCAAGAGCAGCGCCAGCAGGGTGCTTCCGACCGGCTCGCCCAAAAGCGAGACGCTCACGACCGAGGACTCGACGTGTTCGAGCGCCCAGTTGATCACTGTGTGGCCGAAGACGCCCGGGCCGATAGCCATCGCGAGAAAGAGCCCCCACTCGACCGGCGGATAGCCGAGGAGTGGGGCCCCGCGAGCGACAGCGAGAGTGCCGAGGACGACCGCACACGCCGCGTAGACGACGGTGACGTACGGCACCAGCGCGACCCGCGCCCGGAGCGAGCGGCCTGCGAGGACGTAGACGGCCATCATCACCGCACCAACTATGGCGAGGGCATTGCCCGCGAGCGGTCGCGGCCCGACCGCGCCCCCGCCGAGGAGGTCTCCGGTCGACATCGCGACGATACCCGCCATCGCGACGGCGATCCCTGCGACTTTCCGCGCGGTGAGGCGTTCGCCGAGGACGGCGGCGGCGCCGACGGCGACGAACAGCGGCTGGGCCTGTACCAGCGTCACCGACGCCGCGACGCTCGTCCACTCCACAGACTGAAACCAGGCCGCGAAGTGGACCGCCAGCGCCACCCCCGTCACCGCCGCCGCGACGGCGTCCTGGCGCCCGAGCGACCGCAGGGCCGCGCCGTGCCGGGAGAACGCCAGCGGCCCCAGCAGCAGTGTCGTGAAGCAGACGCGGTAGAACGCCTTGACCACCGACGGCGCCCCACTCCAGCGGATCAGGATCGCGCTCGTCGAGACGGCGAGGACGGCCACGACCAGCGCGGCCAGCGGCGGCACGCGCGCAGCCAGCCGCCCCGAAATCGTCCCGTCAGCCGTCGCGTCCGCCATTGCCGGTCGTTACGGGAGCCGCGCCTTTCGTCTTCCGGTCACTTTCTTCCGCTACCACCGTCGATCCGGCCCCCTCGACTGGCCGCGGCGGCGCGCGCCGTCGCGGCCTCCGTGCCGCGACGTTGCCGTGCGAGGGACGAGAAGCGCAGCCTGCGAGCATCGCAGGAGGCTGGGGAGGCGTGAGGCTCACGCCTGATCGGACCGATGCCGTTTCTAGCCACGCACGGCAGGACTCTCCTGGCGGACTGAAAGGGCGAGACGCGCTCGCGTCGAAGTGGAGTCACTGAGCGACCCCTACCCGAGCGAAGCGAGGGTATGTCGCTCAGTGACCGCGAGCGGGTTGAGGGCTTTCGACTCTCAGGATCAGAGACGGTCGCGGTATCTGCTGCGGTGACTGCGGCCGCTAGCGAGCGGTTTGAGGGCTTTCCACGTTCGCGATCGACTGCGGTCACGGTGTCGTCTGCGGTCGCGGTGGCCGCCAGAACCTGCCGAGAGAGACAATATCGATGTGAGCTGGAAATGTAAGCAGAAACGACTTAAGTCCGAGAGGTCACGTCCCCGATATGTCGAACGTCTCGCGCCGTCGATACCTCCGGCTGTTGGGAGCGGTCGCGGCCGGCGGTGTCGCGGGCTGTCTGAACGAGCAGTCTGACGGGACGGCGACAGCCGGCGGTGACGGACGACTGGGCGCGGGAGAGACGGGAGAAAGAACGCCCACAGCGACATGGACCGCGTCGGGCGTCACGGACGAAGCCGGGTCGGCCGAGTCGAGCGAGACGGCAACCCCGGAGGAGACCACTGGAGCGGCCGAGACAGCGAGCGGAGCGACACGGACGCGCGTCGGTCCCACTGAACAACCGGTCCGGTGTCGCGGCGACCCGGTCTCGGCGGAGCGGACCGTCGTGGACGAACCGGGCTACGAGGACGACATGCGCTATTTCTCGTCGAACAGCACTGTCCGGATCGTCGCGACAAGGAACGCGGACGGGCCGGTCTCCTACGAGAGCGTGCCGTTCGCGGAGTGGGCGGACTGGGAGAGCGGCGAGGCCGCGACCGAGCGAGTCCGCGCGGTGACGGCCGACCGACTCGACACGGACGAATTCGGCTCGGGATACGGCGACGGGCCGGCCTCGGCAGAGACCGACCAGGTCGTCTGGGTATCAGTGTCGACACGGGACACCGACGACGGGACGGTCACACCGACGGTGTCGCTCCCGGCGCTCGCTGACGCGGCACCCCGCTCTGTCGAGGTGACCGTCTCGCTGGAGGGCGACGAGCGAAGCAAGACGCTGCCGGTCTACGCGCGGCATCGGATCTCGGCGTTCCCCTGAAAATCCGCTTTCTGAAAACGCGCTGGGGCCCGAGCGGCCGCTCACTCCGCGTCTGCTGGCGTATCGAAGTCGTGGAAGTGTTCACCTTTCTCCTTCGAGAGGATGTTGAGCGCGGCCGCAGCGCCGTCGCCGGCGGAGATAATCGCCTGCCACTCCTCGGCGCGGACCATCGCGCCAGTGGCGTAGGCGTCGGCGACGCTCGTCTCCATCGAGACGCCCACGTCGACGATGTCCTCGTCGGTGAACTCACAGCCGAGGTCCTCAGCGAGGCCGCGGTCGGCGCCGGTCGCGAGCACGACGTAGTCGGCGTCGTACTCGCCGTCCTCGGTCGTGACGGTGAAGCCGTCGTCGCTCTCGGCGACGCCGGTGACTTCCTCGCCCTGGTGACGGTCGACGCCGAAGGAGTCGACCTGCTCGCGGGCGTCGTCGACGAACGCGGAGCCGTCCTCGCTCTCGATGCCGAGGTAGTTGAACAGATGCGCCTTGTGCATCCACGTCTCGTCGGTGTCGAAGACGACGGTGTCGAGGTCGTTTTTCGCCGTGAACAGTGCTGCGCTCAGGCCGGCGGCGCCGCCGCCGACGACTGCTACGTGTGCCATATCCGATAGAAGGGCGTGCGACCGAAAAGCGTTGGCCTCCCCCACCTGGCTGCCGGGACCGCCGGCGCCCGCCGGAAACCTCAGACCGTCGCGACCACGGAGACGTAGCTCACGCGGCCGTCCTCGACGGCGGCTTCGAGGTCGGCGATGGCATCCTGGGCGCGACGCCCACGCTCGCCCATCGCCCCCAGCAAGCCCTCGTAATCGACGCCGATGTCGTCGCGCATCGCAAGCAGATCCTCGCGGTGGTCGCGCACGCCAGCCACCGAAAAGCCCGCGTCAGTGAGGCGGTCGCGCAGGTCGGCCCGACTCCGCGCGCCGGTGAGACAGAACGCCTCGGCCAGTCGGTCGGGGATCTCGGGCGCGTCGTCGGCGACGACCACGTCCGAGAGGGCGAGTCGGCCGCCGGGCGCGACCACCCGCTCGATCTCGGCGAGCGATCGGTTCAGGTCGGTGAGACAGAGCACACACTCAGAGAGCACTACGTCGACGCTCGCGTCGGCGACGGGCAAGCGCGTCGCGTCGCCGCGGAGCGCGCGCCCGTCCGACCGCCCTGGGTCGGGGTCGACACCCATCGCCATGGCACCGCGGTCGGCGGCCAGCGCCACCGCCTCGCCCGCGCCACAGCCCACGTCGAGCACGCGCGTCCCTGTCGCCACGTCCGCTCTGTCGAGCAAGTCCTGTGTCGCCGCCTCACCACCAGGGTGGAGCGGCCCGTCGATCAGTCGGTCGAGCGTCGCCCACGGGTTCGCCAGCGCCGCGTCGAGCAGTGCCTGCATCGTCACGCACCGCCACAGCCGTTGTCGCCGGCGTCCGGCCCGCAGCAGGACCCGCTGCTGGCCTCAGATCCGTCTTCGGCGACCGTCTCACCGCCGTCGGCCAGCGTCTCGCCGTCAGCGTCGACCGCCTCGCCCTCGACGACAGTGTCACCCTCTCCGGCATAGCCCGATCCGGGCGGGTCGTCGACGGCTTCTCGGCCGCCCCAGTCGTTGCGATTCCGGAGCGCGTACTCGCCGTCGTCGGTGGTCATGTTGTAGCCACAGAAGGGGACCAGGTCGCCGTCGGTCGTCGGCACGGAGATACAGCAGTTGCTCAGGCGGTTCACGTCCGCGGCGTCGGCGTCCATGAAGCCCGTAAAGGAGACTGGCACGACTTCGTCGAACAGCCCTTCGACGCCGCCGGGCACGTCCACGCCGCAACAGCCCGCCGTCTTGCAGGCCCACTCCTCGCCCGCCGCCGTGCCTGCCAGCAGTTCCATGTAGTCGCCCTCGTCGACCATCCCCGCGAGAGCGTCCCAGAGCTGGTCGTCGACGAACTGCGTCAGCGGGACGAACGCGTCGGGACTCGCTTCGTCGGCTGTGTCCGCCTCTCCGTCCCCTGCGCACCCGTCGTCACTGCCACAGCAGCCGTCTCCACCGTCCGCAGCGTCATCGCCCTCCGTTCCGGTCGTGCCGTCCCCGTTCTCCGCTTCGACCGCCCCGACGTCCGGGTCCGCGTCGGTCGGGACGAACGCCGTTCCGATCTGGCAGTACGCCGAGCAGCAGGGCGCGGGAAGCATGTCGCGGGGCTCCAACGAGTCGACCTGTTCGGCGAGCATGCGCGTCGCCGTGTCGATGGCGAAGCGGCCGTCGTCGTCCGCGTAGCGCCCGAAGTGCGCCACCGGCTGGAAGTTCACCGAGCGCACCACGTCGCGGTTCTCGATGGCGAACCGGACGATGTCACCCATCTCGTCGTCGTTCACGCCCGGCACGACCGTCGGCACGAGCACGACCGGCAGGTCCGCCGCGCGGCAGGCCTCGATGGCCGCGCGTTTCTCCGCGACGAGGTCGACCTCGCGGATCGCCTCGTAGGTCTCCCCGCGCAGGCCGTCAAACTGGAGATACACCGCCGTCACGCCCGCCGCGGCGAGTTCGGCGGCGTACCCCTCTTCGGTCGCCAGCCGGATCCCGTTGGTGTTGACCTCGACGTGGTCGATGCCCATCTCACGGGCGCGCTCGACCAGTTCGGGCAGGTCGTCCCTGACCGTGGGTTCGCCACCCGAAAACTGGATCGGGCGACCGCCGGCGGCGGCGACAGTCTCCAGTAGCGCGTCGATTTCGGCTTCGGTGCGGTGCGCGCCGCCCGGGCCGGAACTGGCGAAACAGTACGAACACGAGAGGTTGCAGTCCTCCGTCACCTCGACGACGGCGAGACAGGCGTGGTCGTCGTCGACGGTGAGGTCACCGCCGTCGTGCTCGGGACTCGGGCCGAAGTCGGCGGCCCAGTCCCAGTGGTCGAGCGACCCCCAGACTCGCCGGCTGGCAGTCCCGTGGTCGTCACAGGTCCGCGTCAGAAACACCCCACCGTCCCGTTCCTCGTACTGGCCCGGAACCTCCGTGAGACAGTCAGGACACAGACTCGTGGTCTCCGCGAGTACGTCGCTGTCCATGCTCGCGCTGTGGAGTGTACCGAAATAAGCGTGGGGGTTGCTTGCAACGTGCGTACACGGCCGTCGTGTCTGCCCGGGCGACGTGGGTAGCCCGGACGACGCGTCGCGCGCTGGACTCGCGCGGCAGTGGCCAAGCGCGGTGTGCACACATTCGGCGAACCCTTTAGCCGCTCTCGTCGAACTGTTACCCATGACCGCCCAGCACGCTGGTCGCGGCGAGTCGTCCACCGCTGGGGAGCGGGCCGGCGACGCACCGACCACCCCGACTGCGGCCGCACGCGGACTCCTCGACGCCTATCGCGGCGGCGACGCACCCGAGCGCTACCTCGCGGCGCTCGCGGCGCTGGACGACGCCTCTCTCGCGCCCATCCGCGAAGACCGCGCAACGGCGCTGGCGTTCTGGTGTAACTGCTACAACGCCGGGACGCAACGCCTGCTCGCCCGGCAGCCCGCGCTGTACGACAGTCCGCTCCGCTTCGTCCGGTTCTTCCGCGCGCCGGCGGTGACCGTCGGCGGGACGCCGCTCTCGCTCGACACCATCGAACACGGGATCCTCCGCGCCCGGACCAAGTACGGGCTGGGCTATCTCCCCCGCCTTCTCGTCGGCTCGTTCGAGCACCGCTACCGCCTGGCCGACCCGGACCCGCGGGTCCACTTCGCGCTCAACTGCGGCGCGGCGAGTTGCCCAGCGATCCGGTCGTACGACCCCGAACAGATCGACGCGCAACTCGACCACGCCTCGCGGTCGTACCTCGACGGCAGCGTCACCTACGACCCCGACGCCGAGACGGTCGAACTGCCGCAACTGTTCCGCTGGTATCGCGGCGACTTCGGCGGGTCCCGTGGTATTCGGACGCTGCTCCGCGAGTACGACGTGATCCCCGAGGGGGCGCGACCGGCGCTTCGCTACCGCTCGTGGGACTGGTCGAAGGCCGCCGGGAAGTTCGTGGAGTAGAGTCGTTCGCGACAGGACAGAGGACCGGGACGCCTCCCCGCCAGATTCATTTCGCTCCGGGCAAATCAGCGCACGATGCCAGAGGGAACGCAGGTCGTGGCAGTCGAGACGGTTCACGAGGACGGGTCAGTGCTGTTCACGACGACCAACTCCTTCGACATGGCCGAGGAGGTCATCCTCGTCCCCTGCGAAGACGTCGCTACTGACGGCGGCACACCCGACGAGGAAAAGACGGGCGGCGTCCGGGCGTGGATCAACCGCTGTACCCACGAGGCCCAGCGCTTCGACACCGGCCGCGGCGTCCCCATGCGCGACGGCGAGATCATCTGCCCCAAACACGGCTCCATGTTCGATGCGTGCGAGGGCGACTGCGATAACGGAATGGCCGCCGGAACCACGCTCCCCGACGTGGACGTGACCGTCGCGGAGGGCGCGGTCTACCTGACCGACGACGAGTACACCTTCGAGCACCTGGGTGGCATCGACGACGGCAACGACGGGCCGAGTTCCACCTCACACGTGGGATTCTGAACGTGCCCGGACGTTTAAATGCGATAGCGACCCTAAATCGAGACGAGATGGCGACGCAGGGCTACGGTATCGTCTCCGGCGACGAGTCAGAGATCCACGACGAGCCACACATAGAGGGGCGTCGCGTCACCGTCCAGGTCGTCCAGGCGCGGGTCGAAGACCGTGGTGATGAACCGGCGCGAGTCGCCGACCAGCTCGACCTCGAACTGGCCGACGTCTACGCGGCGCTCGCGTACTATCACAGGCATCCCGACGAGATGGCGGCGGTCGAACGCGACCACCGGGACGCCGTTGCGGCGGCGCGCGAGCGGTCGGACCTCGTGCCGCCCGACGGTGAATGAGGTACCGGCTGCTCCTCGACGAGAACGTCGAACGCTCCGTCGGCGCTCGACTCGAATCGCGAGGCCACGACGTCGAGCGCGTCGAATCCGTCTCGGCGCTGGGGCCGGGTTCCAGCGACCGCGAGATCGCGGCGTTCCTCGACGACGCGAACAGAGTTCTCCTCACGTACGACGACGACTTCCGCGCCGTGCGACCGGAGCCGCCGGTCCTCTACGTCGCGGACGAGACACTCGCAGCCGACACCGTCGCAGCAGTCGTCGACGCGATCGCTGACCACTACCCGCAGTCGGCGGTCGACGGTGTGACCTACGCGAGCGTCGAGTGGCTCTGAGAGCGCGGTCGAGACTCGAATCCGTCCGAGCGATCAATCGTCAGCGACGCCGGTTTCTGGTTCGGCGTCAGAGTCGGCGGCGTCCTCGGCGTCCGTCCCGCCGTCGTCGTCGGGGTCGTCGTCGCCCGTATCGAGGTCCGGGAGCTGTGACTGCCAGTCGCGGACCTGGTCGGCGCTGACGCCCTGGACCTCCGCGGCGACCGTCTCTGGGTCGGCGTCGACGAGGTCCTCGGGTGCCTCGATCCCGACTGCTTCGAGGCGTTCGGCCGTCGCCGGACCGATGCCGTCCAGGTCCTCCAGGTCGTCGACGGCCTGGCGGGCCTGGTACTCCCTGTAGTTGCAGATGGGACAGCCGAGTTCCCACGGGTCGTCGCCGCTGTGGACGACGAGTTCGGGGAGGCCGTGGTCGTCGCAGTAGTCGTCGGTCACCTCGATATCACCCCGGCGCGGGAGCGGCAACGAGTAGTCACAGTCCGGATAGCGCGTACACCCGACGAGCCGCGACCCCGAGCGGAGGTGCTTGATCGCAAGGTTTCCGCCTTCCTCGTCACCGCATTCCGGACAAGCGCCGATGACCTCGTCCTCGCTCTCGTCGGCCTCGTCGGCGGCACACTGCGGACAGCCGTGAACGAAGGTGTCCCGGCCCGCGAGCATCTTCACGTGGTTGAGCCCGTGTTCCTCGCAGGTCTCCTCCAGGACCAGCGGTTCGCCCGAACTCGGGAGCGGGAGGGTGTACTGACAGTCGGGATAGCCGTCGCAGCCGACGAAGTACGAACCCTGCCGGCTCTGCCGAATGAGGAGGTCGTGGTCGCTCTCGGGACAGGGGCCGAGCCGGCGGTCGGCCTTCAGTGACTCCTGGAGGTGGTCGCCGACGGCCTCGCGCGACTCACGCAGCTCCTCGAAGACCCGTTCGAGCATCTCGCGAGACTCGGCGGTCACGTCGTCGAGCGTGGCCTCGCCCTCGGCGATGGCGGTCATGTCCGCCTCCAGTTGGGCGGTCATCTCGTCGCTGACGACGTGCTCGGCGAACTCCTCGGCGGCTTCGACGACGGCCTCGGCGAGCGCGGTCGGACGGGGCGGGTCGCCCTCGATGTACCCGCGGTCGTAGAGCTTTTCCAGGGTGTTGTGCCGGGTCGCCTTCGTCCCCAGCCCCAGGTCGGACATCGTCTCGATGAGCCGAGACTGGCCGTACCGACGCGGGGGCTGGGTCTGTTTGGCTTCCAGGCACACGTCGGTCACGTCGAGCGCGTCGCCCTCGGCGAGGTCGGGGAGGAACGACTCGCTGGCCGACGAGTAGGGGTAGACCTCGTGATAGCCCGCTTCGAGCAGACGCTTGCCGGTGGCCTTGAGCTGACAGCCGTTGGCCGCGGCGACGACACGGAGGTGTTCCCACGTCGCAGGCTCGGCGACCGTCGCGAAGAATCGGCGGACGACGAGTTCGTACACTTCCCACTCGTCGTCGGAGAGGTCGCCGCGGTCGGGTAGTTCGCCGGTCGGGTGGATCGGCGGGTGGTCGGTCGTCTCGTCGTCGCCCTCCGTCGGTTCGAGGTCGTCGAGCGCGAGTAGCGTCTCGGCCGCGTCGCCGAACGCCCTGCTCTCGCCGAAGGCCGCGACGAGTTCCGCGGGGTCAAGGTCCTCGGGGTACACCGTGTTGTCGGTCCGCGGGTAGGTGATGTAGCCCGTCGTGTACAGTTCCTCGGCGATGGACATGGCGCGCTGGGCGGAGTAGCCGAGCGACCCCGCGGCGGAGATGAAAGCCGTGGTGTTGAACGGGGCAGGCGGATTGTCGGTGCGAGTCCGCCGGCGGACGGTCGTGATTTCGGCGCTGTCGGCCGCGAGCAGGCGCTCGTGGGCGTCGTCGGCGTCGGCCTCGACCCAGACGCGCTCGGCCTCGCTGCCGTCGTCGTCGTAGAAGTACTGCGCCTCGAAGCTGTCGTCGGCCCCGTCCGTGGCGAGGTCGGCGGACAGCTCCCAGTAGTCGTCGGGCTCGAACGCCTGGATCTCGCGCTCACGGTCGACGATCAGCTTGAGCGTCGGCGACTGGACCCTGCCGACCGAGATGAAGTCCTCGCCGAGTTGGCGCGCCGAGAGCGAGAGAAAACGCGTGAGCGCAGCGCCCCAGACCAGGTCGATCACCTGGCGGGCCTCGCCGGCGGCGGCCAGGTCGAAGTCGATGTCGTCGGGCTCGGCGAAGGCGTCGCGCACCTCACGGTCAGTGATCGACGAGAAGCGCACTCGCTTGACGGGCACGTCGGTCTCCTCACGGATGAGTTCGTAGGCCTCCTTGCCGATGAGTTCGCCCTCGCGGTCGTAGTCCGTGGCGATGATGGCTTCGTCTGTCTCACGGGCCAGCTGGCGGAGCGTGCGGACGATGTTCTCCTGTGTTGGCGACTTGACGATGTCGGCGTCGATGAGTTCGACGGGTTCCACGTCGCGCCAGTCCGAGTACTCCTCGGGGAAGTCGACGCCGACGACGTGGCCCGAGAGGCCGACGCAGGTCTTCGTCCCCCACTCGTAGACGTTGACGCCGTTGCGCTGGGTCGTCGTCGCGCTCCCGTCGCTGAGTATCTCCGCGATCCGACGGGCCGCGTTGTTCTTCTCGGTGATTATCAGTTCCACCGGGAGTCACCTCGAGGCTGGAGCGGGGAGGTCATCGAGAGTGGATAGGTGGCCATCAGTTCATAAGGTTTCGGGAAATCAACGGATAGCGCGGGTGTGCGTGCGATCGAGCGGGCGCGAGCGAGAGCGCGTGCAGGTGCCTGCGGACGGGCGCGTTGCGCGTGAGCACGTGCGGTGGACTTCCTGTCCGTCATCTCACCCGGCACCGTCGCGTCCGTCGTCTCACCCGCCACCGTCGCGTCCGCCACCTCACCTGTCGCCGTCGTGTCCGTCACCTCACCCGTCGCCAGCGTGCCCGGGGACCGCGACCGGCTCGTAGGGAACCGTGGCCGGAGAGTCGCGCGCGAGCGAGGCAGTGACTGCGCCGGTATCGACCACCCACGACCAGATGGTCGACCGGGGGTCGTCGCGGGTCTCGTCGAGGTCCCACGCGACGCCGGTCGCGGGATCGCCGACCAGCGTCCGCAGGTCCGCCGTATCGATCACGTCCCCGTCCTCGCGGTCGGCAGCCCATGCTTCGGCGGCGCGGTACCGCGGGCACTCGGCGGGTGTGCGGTCGACCGACTGGTGCGCGCGCGTCTTCGCCGACTCGAACTGGTTGGTCGCGACCACGAGGCGGTCGTCCGGTTGCCGCGTCTCGACCGCTTCCGTACTCGCCTCGACGACCGCCACGTCGCCGGCGGCGTCCGCGAGGAGGAAGTTTACGTTCCGCGCATGCGGGACCGACCCGAGGTAGTCGAGCGCGTCGGCGACGGTCTCGCAAGTGTCGAGTACCGTCCTGCCGGCCAGCGGCCACATCACGCCCGGCTCGTACCTGTCGGTCGGGACACCGGCGAAGCCGACCGCCAGCCCGGCCTCGTTGATCCCGTCCGAGCGACCGGCGAACCCGTGGGCGCAGCCGACACTCGCGAACCCGTCGGCCGGGTCGGTCCGGTATCGTTTCGAGTAGCGCCGGAAAGAGGGGTAGAAGTCGTGGTTGCGGGCGAACAGCGCGCTCCCCGTCTTGGTGTACTCGCCGGGGACGCCGACGAGCGAACAGCCGGGGTCGGCGTCAGCCGCCAGCGCGACGGCTCTGACAGCCTCGCGCTCGACGCCAGCTTCGGCGGCGATCGCGTCGAGTTCCGTCAGGACTCCGGGCGTGTGCTCGGCGACGTGGGGTTCGCACTCGCGGACGAACTCGCGGACCGCCGGCGAGGGGTCGAGCGTCTCCGGCGCCACCTCGGCCAGCGACCGGTCTGACTCGGCCACCTGTGCCGCGAACGACTCCCCCAGATCCGTGGGTCCCCCGGTCAGTTCGAACTCGTCCATGGCAGACGTGCCGCGGCAGAACGGAATAAGAGACGCGATACCGCGGGAACGGCTCGCGCGGCTACGCCGCCTGTTCGGTCGCACCGGACGGGTCGGGGTCGCGCGGCAGTCGACAGGCCGGGTCGTGGCTCGCACGGATCGCGCTCCCGGTCAACACGATGACGCTCGCGGCGAGGAAGACGCCGCCGACGGGCGAGGTGGGGTCCATGAACGCCCAGTAGACCGGCGTCGCGGCCGCGCCGAAGAGGACCCCGACGACGCCGTAGAGCGCGGGCGCACAGCAACAGCAGGCGGTCGCGCCCGACGCGGCGAGCGTGCCCATCATCGCCCGCGGTGAGTCCGTCGCGCCCTCGGCGGTCGACTGGCGGGCGACCAGCCCCGCGTTGAGCGCGACCAGCCCGCCGAGGAGGGCGACGAGCACCACGGTGCCGGGCGAGACGTAGCCCGAGAGCGGGACCGAGGGGAAGTAGAACTCGACGGCCGGCCAGTAGACCAGCGGCCCCGCGACCTGCTGTGTCGTGACGAACCCCTCGCCGGCCATGTCGGGCGTCACGTCCGGGTTGATCGACACCGTCCCCGCCGAGACGGCGAAAAAGACCGCGAACATGGCGAACGCCACGAGCGACACCGCTTTCGAACGCGCGTCCGCCAGCGCTGTCCGGAAGACGTCGTTGCCGTCCAGTCGGAGAACTGCGGCCACCGCCAGCGGCACGCCGAGGACGAGCAGGTAGCCCAGAGGATGCGAGAGTCCCTCGTTGGGCATCATCGCCGGGTAGGCGATCCAGCAGGCCAGCAGGAAGCCGAGGCCGACGTAGCGGGGGCGCTCGGGCCACCGCCGGCCGACGACGACGAGGCTCCCGAGCGCGACGACGATGGCCGCGACGGTGTTGACGACGGGGAACCAGCGCGTCCAGTCCGGCGTCGACCGCGGTGCGATCTGCACCTCGACGAGGCCGATCAGACCCGCGAGCGTCAGGACGGCACCGATACCGAGCGCTGCCGCGCCGAAGCGGTCCGCGCGCACCTCGTCGCGGAACGCCATCCAGCCGCCGAGCGCGACGACGACGCCGACGAGCGTCAGCGCCCCCAGGAGCCAGTGGGGCGTCCCCGCGTGAGTCGTCCCCGAGTGGGCGACCACGCGGCCGAACGCCGCCGGGTCCACGCTGTCTGCCATTGCCGGCTGTCAGGCCCGGACGCTCAAGGAGGTTCTGATACGCGCGTCGAACGCACCACTGGCCACTGCCAGCGCCGTCGGACGCCGACCGCGAACAGTACGTTTACTGCACGCTAGTCCTTGGGGGCGCACAACCGGAGAGACAGTGACGGGATCCGAAGACCGCGTCGACATGACGACTGGGGCGGTTACCCCGCGCCTGTTCAGCCTCGCCTGGCCCCTCGTCGCCGGGAACCTGCTCCAGACCGCCTACAACCTCGCGGATATGTTCTGGGTCGGCCGCGTCGGCGCCGACGCCGTCGCCGCAGTCTCGCTGATGTTCCCGACCGCCTACCTGTTCATCTCGGTGGCGATGGGGCTCACCGCGGGCGCCAACGCCGTCATCTCACAGCACATCGGCGCTGGGAACGAGCGGCAGGCCGAGAACGCCGTCGCCCAGGCGGTCCTGCTCGCTCTCGTCGTCGCGGCCTGTATCGCCGCCATCGGCCTGACCATCCGCCGCCCGCTCGTGGCGCTCATCGGTGCCGAGGGCGCGGTGTTCGACGCCGCCGTCGCCTACATCGAGTTCGTCTTCCTCGCCATCCCGTTCACCTTCCTCTTTTTCGTCTTCCGCGCGTCGCTGCGGGCCGCCGGCGACACCAGAACGGCGATGTGGCTCGTCGCGATCAGCGCCGGTCTGAACATCGTCATCGACCCGATATTCATTCTCGACTGGGGGCCGTTCCTCGGCATGGGCGCCCAGGGTGCCGCCATCGCGACGTTCGTCGCTCGCGCGTTTGCCGCCGCCGCCGGCCTCTACATCCTCGTCGACGGCGGCTGGGGGATCCGCCTCCGGGTCCGGGACTTGCGGCCGGACTGGCCGGTGCTCCGGCACCTCTTCGAGGTGAGCTACCCCGCCTCGCTGGACGGGCTCACCCGCTCGCTCGCGGCCGTGGTGTTCGCGGCCTTCGTCGCCCGCTTCGGCGCCGTCGCAACCGCCGCCTACGGCATCGGCCTCCGGATGATGTCCGTCACCTGGACCGTCTCCGGCGCAGTCGGCCAGGCGGCTGCGACCGGCGTCGGCCAGAACCTCGGTGCCGACCAGTCGGACCGCGCCGCGGACGTGACCTGGAAAGCGACGGCCGGCGCGATGGCGGTGTTGCTGGCCGCGGGTGGGCTGCTCTTCGCGGTGCCCCGACTCGCGATGCGCGTGTTCATCGCGGACACAGAGGTCATCGATGCCGGAATCACGTTCCTGCGGATCATCGCCCCGTTCTTCCCGTTTTTCGGTGGGTTGATGGTGATACAGGGCGGGTTCCGCGGCGCCGGCCAGACGAAAGTCGCGTTCGTGCTCTCCGTGCTCTCGCGGTGGGTGTTCCGCATGCCGGCGGCCTTCCTGCTGGCCTACAGCCTCACGTTCACGCCAGTGAACGTCACCGGGCTCTGGTGGGCGCTGCCGTTTTCGGCCGTCGCCTCCTTCGTCGTGGGCGCGCTGTGGTTCCGCCGCGGTGGCTGGCGGGACGCCGTCGTCGAGCGAGGAGACGACGGCGCGCCGGTCGGCGACGCCGCTGGACAGGACGGGATCGAACACGAGGAGCCAGTCACGGAGTGACTGTATAGTCGACAAGCCAGCGGTGTGTCGCGCGTACTCGCGTCGACTGCTCGGTCCTGAGCCAGTCGTGCGACGGGTGGACTGCTCGGTCCTGAGCCAGTCGTGCGACGGGTCGACACCATCGCCGCCGTCGATCACTGCGAGCACTGCCCCCGATACCCGCTTCCGGCTCACTCGGCGTGGATTGCGGCGGTCGACTGCGGTAGCCGGGAGGACGACGCGCTCCCCGACACGTACTCACACCCCGGCGCAAGCTACTTTCGAGGGTCACTCGAACGGGCACCAATGACGCCCGAGTCGCCGCCGCTCGACGAGGAGGCCGTCCGCGGGATGGTCCGGGACCTCCAGCCGAACTGGCGAGTCGACACCATCGACCCCATCGAGTACGGCCTCGACTACGTCGCCGTCCTCAAGGTCGAGACGCCCGACGGGAACTGCGAAGCCGTCCTGAAGGCGGCGACGGCCGACCACTCCGACCCCGCAACGGTGCGGGCCGAGCCCCGACTATTCGAACTGTTCGGTCGTGACACCGACGTTCCTGTCCCGACCGTCCACGGCTACCGCGACCACCACGAGGACTACCCCGCCCCCTTTTCACTGACGGAGTACGTCGCGGGCGAAAACTACGAGGGCGCGGTCGGAAACCTGGACACGGCGGTTCGCGAACGAACCCTCCGCGACGCCGGCCGGTACCTGGCCCCGCTCCACGAACGTGGCTCGTACGACCGCGCCGGCCGTATCGGGGTCCGCGACGGCGAGATGCGAGTGCTCGACGGCGACGGCCACACCGCCACGGACGCGTTTCACGACTGGTTGCTTGCGGCCGCCGAGCACACGCTCGACTGTCTCGCCGACGGCGGGTACTTCTCCGAGATGGCCGACGACCGCGAGCGCTTCGCCGACCTCGTCCCCGACCTGCGCTCGTCTCTCGCCGATGCGATCCCCGATCTCTCCGATCCCGAACGGCTGACCTACTGTCACAAGGACTACCGCTACGGGAACTTCCTGGTCGACCCCGAGACGGGGGCGATCCAGGCGGTGCTGGACTGGGGTATCGTCGTCGCCGCGCCCCCATCGTTCAACCTCGCCAGCGCCGAGTCGCTACTGCTCTCGCCCGACGCCGACCCGCCCGCCCGGACCGCCGCGCTCAGGGAGACGTTCCGGTCGGCATACGCGGACGCCCGCGACGACTGGACGTTCGACGAGTCGACCCGCGAGCGCATGCGGCTCTACCGACTCACCTGTCGTCTGGACGCCATGGCCTGTCTCCCGCTGTGGCACGAGGACGCCACGCCCGCCGAACGCGACGAGCGCGCCGCCGAGCATCGCGCCTTCGTCGCGGAGTATCTGGACGAGTGAGAAGGTAGGTTAGTCCTTTAGTTCAGCCCGCAACAGCTGATTCACGTCGCCCGGGTCCGCCGACCCGCCGGTCTTCTGCATCACCTGACCGACGAGGAAGTTGATCGCGCCGCCGTCGCCGTCGTGGTAGTCTCCGACCGCATCGGGGTTCTCGTCGATAGCGTCCTCGACGGCCTGCTGGACCTCGTCGCCGCTGGTCTTGCCGAGTCCTTCGCGCTCGACGATCTCGTCGGGTGCGTCGCCGTCGTCGAGCATCCCGCGGAGCACCGTCTCGCGGGCGTTTTTCGTCGTGATCTCGTCCGCTGCGACCAGCTCGACGAGGCGCTCGATTTCGTCGAAGCGGCCGGAGACGTCCGTGATCTGCATGTCGCGGTAGTTCAGCTCCCCGAGGAGTTCGTCGGCGACCCACGTCGCGGCCAGGTCGGGCTCGAACTGCTCGGCCACGTCCTCGAAGAAGTCCGCGACTTCTTTCGTGCTCGTGAGTTTGTCCGCGGCCTCCTCGTTGAGGCCGTACTCGGTCTGGAAGCGCTCGCGGCGGGCGGCCGGGAGTTCCGGGATCGCTATCTGTGACTTCCAGTCGGACACCCGAAGCGGCGGGAGGTCGGCCTCGCGGAAGTACCGGTAGTCTTTCTCCTCCTCTTTCGAGCGCATCGAGAGCGTGACGCCCTTCGATTCGTCCCAGTGGCGGGTCTCCTGCTCGACCGCCCGGCCGCGCTCGATGGCGTTTTTCTGGCGGGTCTCCTCGTAGGCCAGGGCCTTCTCCGCGCCCTTGTGACTGGAGATGTTCTTGACCTCGGTGCGGTTGGGGTCGGCGGCGTCGAGGGTCGCATCGTCGATGACACCCGCCTCGCCGATGTCCGCGCCATCGACGATCGAGAGGTTGGCGTCGACCCTGAGCGAGCCGTCGCGGGTGGCGTCGAAGATACCCAGGTATTCGAGTACCTCGGTCAGTTTCGCGAGGAAGGCTCGCACTTCGCCGGGCGAGCGGAAGTCGGGTTTCGTGACGATCTCCATCAGCGGCGTGCCCGCGCGGTTGTAGTCGACCAGCGTGTAGTCGGCGGTGTCGATGCTGCCGCCGACGTGCTGGAGGCTTCCGGGGTCCTCTTCGAGGTGGGCGCGCCGGATCCGAACGGTGCGGCGTTCACCCTCGACGGAGAACTCGAGTGTCCCGTCCTGACAGATGGGCGCATCGTACTGGGTGATCTGGAAGTCCTTCGGGAGGTCGGGGTAGTAGTAGTTCTTCCGGTGGAAGGTCGTCTCTGCCGGGATGTCGGCGTCGATGGCTTTCCCGACCTTGACGGCGGCCTCGACGGCGCCCTCGTTGACGACCGGGAGCGCGCCAGGCAGACCCAGGCAGACGGGGCAGGTGTTGGTGTTTGGCTCGTCGGCCGGCTCGGTCGAGCAGCCACAGAAGATCTTCGTATCCGTCTCGAGTTGGACGTGGACCTCCAGCCCGATGACGGTCGCCAGATCCTCGCTCGCGACGGCTTGTGCGGTCATTACCCGCGGTTCGGTGGCGCGGGGCTAAAGACTAACGGCCACGGGCCATCCTGACGGTCACCGACGGGCCCTGCGGGAGTCACTGGACGAACCTCGGGGAGTCCGGCGGAACTACCGAGCGGTATGTACGCCTACATAATCGGTACAGGGTTTGATACTCGTGAAAAAGAGTTATTATGATCATTTTCTAAGCCCGGCGCATGCCATCGGACGAGAATCCGGCGACCGGACAGCGCGGTGTGAGTCCGACCGGTCGGCGGACCGGCAGGCGCGCGGTCCTCAGAGCCCTCGCCAGCGGAGCGGCTGTGGGCGGGCTGGCGGCAGTCGGCAGCGGACGCCCTGCGACAGCCGAGTCGCAGTCAGCTGCCGACGCGAGCGTCACTATCGAGGACCAGACCACGCAGGGCCGAGAGATCGTCGTCGAATCGATCGAGACCGACGTCGACGTCAGATATCGACTCGACGACAGCGAGGACACGGAGTACGCCGACGGGCGGCTGTCGGCCGGGACCTACGACCAGTACACCATCGAACTCAGGCGACCGCTCACGCAGAGTCGGGAGGTCGAGTTCTCGCTGTACCCGGCTGAGGGCGGGAGCCTGATCGTCTCCGATATCGCCGACGTGACCGTTCCCGAGGGAGTCGAGGCCATCGAGGGGATCGACCTCCAGCTGGTCGAGAGCGACCCGTCAGCCGGCTTCGAGTACCCGTACTTTCTGCGCGCGCCGACGGTCCTCACCAGCGACCCGAGCAGGCCAGTCTTCGTGCAGCCGAACAACACGGGGTTCCCGACGGACGACTTCGAGCGCCACCGAAGCGCGGCCCGGAGGCGGGCCGAGAGGGGGTCCGGTCGGGAAGTGGCCGACACCCTCGGTGCCCCCTTGCTCGTCCCAGTGTTCCCACGCCCCGACATGGAACCGGTCGATGGAACACACTACGTCCACCAGCTCGACCGCGAGACGATGCAGATAGACGGCGGACCGCTCGAGCGGGTCGACCAGCAGTTGCTCGCGATGGTCGAGGACGCCCGCCAACGCCTCGCCGAACGGGACTATCCGGTCGCCGATGGGATCATGCTCAACGGCTTCTCCGCGTCGGGGAACTTCGTCGACCGCTTTGCCGCCCTCCACCCCGAGGAAGTCGTCTCGATGACCGCCGGTGGCGTCAACGGCATGTCGATCCTTCCACTCAGCGAGGCCGACGGGCGCACTCTCGACTACCACGTCGGCGTCGCTGACATCGAGGAGTTGACCGGCGAGTCGTTCGACCGCGAGGCCTTCGCCGACGTGAACCGCTTCCTGTACATGGGGGAGATCGATGTCAGCGACACCATCCCGTACGGAGACGCGTTCACCGAAGACCGCCTCCGCGAGACGGCACTGGACGTGTACGGCTCGAACATGCAACGCGACCGGTTCCCCTACTCCAAGGCGGTATCCGAACAGGCGGGTCTGAACGCCGTGTTCCGCGAGTACGCCGGCGCAGCGCACACGCCGCGACCGGCGAGTGAGGACGTCGTCACCTTCCACGAGCGGTCGCTGGCCGGCGAGGACATCGAGGACATCCGGGCCGACCTTGGCGGTGGTGTCCCCGACCTCGGCGCCCACGTCGAGCGGTCGCCCGCGGATCCGGCGGTCGGTGATACCGTGACGCTCGACGGGTCGCGCTCACATCTCGACGGAACGATCACCGCGTACGACTGGGTCGTCGACGGCGACACCGCCAGCGGTTCGACCGTCGAGCGGACGTTCGAAACGCCCGGCGGCCACACCGTCGAACTAACCGTCATGACTGAGGACGGCGAAACCGACCAGACGGTCGAACAGGTGGTCGTCACCGACCCGGCGCTCGTTCCAACCGAGCCGTCGGTGACGGTACAGGACCAGACGACACGAGGGGAGACAGTCGACGTGACCGTCCGGGCGACCGAGCGAGTCGAGCTGCTCCTGTTCGCCGACGGCGTTGACGGTGACGTGGCACGGACTGAACTCCCGCCCGGCGTCCACGACGAGACGCTCCGTCTCGACACGCTCGTCACCGAAGACACCGAGATCCTGGCGAGTATCTATCCCGTTGGCGGGGGAGAAGATCTCGACAGTGACAGAGGGAAACTCTCTCTCGAGGGCGAGAGCGACCTCGTCGACGGGTTCGACCCGCGACTCGTCGAGGCAGACCCGTCGGCGGGCTTCGAGTACCCGTACTTCCTGTACGCGCCTGCGACGGCGACGGGGCTGCCGACGCGGCCGCCCTTGGTCCAGCCGAACAACACCGGGACTTCGACCGACGACTTCGAGCGCCACCGGAGCGCGGCCCGCGGGGACATCGAACGCGGGTACGCTCGCCAGGTGGCCGACCGCCTCCACGCCCCGCTGGTGATTCCAGTGTTTCCGCGTCCACGCGAGGAACCGGTCGACGGGACACACTACGTCCACCAGCTCGACCGCGAGACGCTCGGGATCGAGGGAGGACCGCTCGAACGGGTCGACCAGCAGTTGCTCGCGATGGTCGAAGACGCCCGCCAACGCCTCGCCGAACGGGACTATCCAGTCGCCGATGGGATCATGCTCAACGGCTTCTCCGCGTCGGGGAACTTCGTCGACCGCTTCGCTGCCCTCCATCCCGAAGAAGTCGTCTCGATGACCGCTGGCGGCGTCAACGGCATGGCGATCCTGCCGCTCGACCAGGCCCAGGGCCACACGCTCGACTACCACGTCGGCGTCGCCGACGTCGAGGAGTTGACCGGCGAGCCGTTCGACCGCGAGGCCTTCGCCGACGTGAACCGCTTCCTGTACATGGGGGAGTTCGACGACAGCGACACGCTCTCGTTCAGCGACGCGTTCACCGAACCGCGCCTCGAGGAGACGGCGCTGGACGTGTTCGGCCCACACATGACAGACGACCGGTTTCCGTACAGTCGGGCGGTGTACGACGAGCTCGGGACGGCGACGGTCTTTCGCATATACGAGGGCGCAACGCACACGCCACGACCGGCGGTCGACGACATCGTCGCTTTCCACGCTCGCTCGCTGGCCGGCGAGGACATCGAGACGCTGCGCGCGGACCTGGGTGGACGTACGCCGAACCAGCGTGCGAGTGTGGTGTATCGCCCCGTCGACCCGGTCGCCAGTGAGCGCGTCGCCTTCGATGCCACCGGGTCGACGGCCGGCGACTCCTCGCCCACCGCATACGAGTGGCAGTTCGACGACGGGACGACCGCGACCGGGCCGACGACCGCGCACACGTTCGAAACCGGCGGCAGACAAACGGTCACGCTCGTCACGACGTACGACGACGGAACGACCTACGAAGCGACCGAATACGTCGACGTTCGTCCCGCGCCCGGAAGTACGGCTGACGACACGGCGACGCCGACGGAGACAGACACCGCTACACCGACGCCGACGCCCACTGAAACAGACACTGCAACACCGACGCCCACTGAGACAGACACCGCAACACCGACGCCGACGCCCACTGAGACAGATACCACGGCGCCGACGCCCACGGAGACAGACATCGCAACGCCGACGCCGACCGAACGCACACCCGAGAGCGCCACCCCGGTACCAACGCCAGCGGCGACCACCTCGGACGGGTCGCCCCCGGGAGCGAACGGTGAGTCCGGGGACGAATCGCCGTCGAGCGGCGGTGGCGGTCCCGGATTCGGCGTCCCGGCGGGGGTAGCCAGTCTGGGCGGGCTGGCCTATCTCCTCCGTCGACGGCTCGGTGACGACGAGTCCGGAGAGTAAGGGGACCGCGTCGCGACGCGGGCAGCGTCAGGCGTCGACCTGCGTTCCGACTGCGAGTTCGTAGACGCCGACGCGGACGGTGACGACCACCACGCCGGAGAAAGCCGTCGCCTCGTCGGGCAGCGTCGGTCGCTCGCCGACGGAGACGTTGTAGCTCGCGTCGGATCGGGCTCCGGTCTTTGAGATGTAGACCGTCTCGCCCGGCGAAACAGACTCGGAGAGCGTGAGGTTCGCCGCCAGCGATCCGAACCCGTCGGAGCCGATGGTAAGGTTCGACCCCGCCGAGAGTGACTCGTCGCCGGCGTACTCGTAGACGAGCAGTCTGTCACTCGACTCGACCGACAGCGACGGCTCGGGGCTGTTCTGGAGCCAGTCGGGCTTGGTGATCGACCCCGAGTCGAACGCTCCGATGGTGAACTCGAGGCCCTTCGTGTACGTCTGGCCGTTCTGGGTGACCGTCGCGGTGACGTTCCCGTAGCGGACGACGCCCTCGCTGGTCACCTCGATCCGACCGGCCGCGCGCTGGAGGGTCTCACTGTCTCCGACTAGCGACGGCGCGAAGATCCCCGCAGTGCCCGTCTCGTTGAAACTGGTCGACTCCAGGACGAGGCGCTGTTCACCGCCGTCGGTCGTGTAGACGCCCTGTGTCTCCCAGTCCAGCGAGGCGACGAAGCCCCGCGGGTAGAGGCCGATGATAGCCGAGACGAACCCCGCCGTGGTTCGGACCTGTGTCGGCCCTCGTCCGTAGGCGATGCGGCCGGTAGAGCTGTTGTAGATGCCCGCCTCGGTAGGGCCGACGTAGTACTCCTGACTCAGCCCCTGCTCCAGTCCGAAGTCCATGTAGGTCGCTTTCGTGTCGTTGGCGATCCGGATCGACGCGTCAGGCTGTGTCGTGTTGTACAGCCGCATGTCGTACTCGAACCCGGAACTCATGAGCGCCGCCGACTGCGCCTCGAAGAGCGCGGTCGTGTTCGTGACCGTCTGCTCGGTCACACCCCGCGGGAGCGGCGACATCGACGACACCGGCTCGAGGTTCCCGCTCGGCGTCCCGCTGTCGCCCGGCGTGGGCGTCGGCGTGTCGGTGTCGGTTGGCGTCGCTGTCGGCGTCTGGCCGGCAGTCGGCGTCGGCGTTCCGGCTGCCGTCCCGTTCGTCGGCATTTCCCCCGACTGCGTCGCCGTCGGCGTGTCCATCCCCGCAGGCGTCTCTGTCGGCGTCGATTCCCCCGCTGTCGGCGTGGACGAGCCGCCCCCGCCGGAGCACCCGGCGAGAACGACCAGCGCCACGACAGCCACCGCCGCTAGCTTCTGTCGCATACCCGAAGTCGCTGTTCGGGTGCTAATAAACGTAGGGAAACAGCCTCGTAGTTTGGGACAGCCCGGTCAGTTCGCCGTCTCCGCGTCGGACTCGTCGTACCAGTCCGGCTTCTCGACGCTGATGTCGCTCCCGCCGCGCATCGACATCGTGACCTCGACGTCGACCTCCGTCCCGGACGCAGTCGTCCCAGAGAGCCGCAACCAGCCCTCCCGCACGAACCCGTCAGAGCGCATCACGACGTGACCGCTGGCAGTCCTGAAATTCCCGTTCGTCTCCCAGTCGCTCTGGTCGAGCGCCGTCTGGTTCATCGAGTTCGAGTCGAAGACGTAGTACGTGTCGCCGTCGATGGTGCGAGTGTCGGTCTGTTCCCACTCCATCGCCGAGAAGTACGCGCTCGGGAGGAGAGCGAAGATCTGCAGGAAACCGGCAGCAAACTCGATATTGTTGTTCTCGCCCTGCGCGTACCGGATCTCACCGGAGGTCGTGTTCCGCGTGGCGTCGGTCCCGTTCTGGATGAAGTACGTCGTCGTCCCCGACTGCTCCAGGTTGTTTAACGTGACGAGGGTCTCCTCCGTGTCGTTCACGAGCGTGAACCTGATTTTCTGGGACGCGTCCGCGGTAGTGTTGCGCAGCGTCATGTTGAACGAGACCGGCCCCGCCGCGATATGCGGGAGGTAGGCCTGGCCGAAGCGCGTGCGGTTGTAGATCGCACCGTCGCTGTACCCGGGCGGACCGTCCGAACTCCCGGCCGGCGTCGCCGTCGGCGTTTCGTCGGCCAGCGTCGCGGTCGGGGTCGCCGTCGGCGCGTCGGTGTCAGTCGGCGTCGCTGTCGGCGTCTGACCGGTAACCGGTGTGGCCGTCGGCGTTCCAGCTGCCGTCCCGTTCGTCGGCGTCTCCCCAGACGGGGTCGCCATCGGCGTGTCCACCCCAGCCGGTGTCTCGGTCGGCGTCGATCCCCCCTCGGTCTGCGTGGACGAACCGCCCCCGCCGGAACATCCGGCGAGAACGACCAGCGCCACGACAGCCACCACCGCAAGTCTGTCTCGCATACAGCCGCGATTTTCTATCCCGTCGGAATAAGTGTAGCGCAAGCTGGACGAACGGGTGGCCGAATTGCCGCCGGATCCGGCTCCGGCGTCGAACTACTCCGAGTTCTCCGCGTCGGACTCGTCGTACCAGTCCGGCTTCTCGACACTGATGTCGGGACCGTCGCGCATCGACATCGTGAGTTCGACGTCGACTTCCACCCCATTTTCAGTCGTCCCGGAGAGGGTCACCGACCCGTTCCGGACGAGCCCGTCCGAACGCATGACGATGTGGCCGGCGGCCGTCTCCAGCGTCGCGTTATCCGACAGCGTGCTGTCGTCGATAGCGGTCCGGTTCAGCGAGTTCGCGTCGTACACGTAGTAGGTGTCACCGTCGATGGTCCGCGTCTCGGTGAGCGACCAGTCCATGAACGAGTAGTACAGACTCGGGAAGAACGCGAAGATCGATGCGAACCCGGCGGCGAACTCGATGTTGTTGTTCTCGCCCTGCGCGTACCGGATCTCGCCGGAGGTCGTGTTCCGCAGCGCGTCGGTCCCGTTCTGGACGAAGTACGTCGTCGTCCCCGACTGCTCCAGGTTGTTGATCGTGATGAGCGTCTCCTCCGTGTCGTTCACGATGGAGAACTCGAGCAACTGCGACGCGTCTTCAGTACGGTTGCGGAGCGTCATTTCGAACGACACCGGCCCCTCGCCGATGTGCTGGAGGTAGCTCTCCGCGAACCGCGTGCGATTGAAGATTTCGCCGCCGCTGTAGCCGGGCGGGCCGCCGGTATTGCCGGCCGGCGTGGCCGTCGGCGTCTCGTCGGCCGGCGTCGCCGTCGGGGTCGGCGTCGGCGCGTCGGTGGCCGTGGGTGTCGCCGTGTCGGTCGGCGTCGGCGCGTCGGTCGCAGTCGCCGTATCACCGGCCCCCGGCGCGTCGGTCGCCGTTCCCATCCCGGCCGTCTGCGTGTCCATCCCGCCAGGCGCCTCGGTCGGCGTGTCCATTCCGGCAGGCGTCTCTGTCGGCGTCGATTCTCCTTCAGTCGGCGTGGACGAGCCGCCACCGCCGGAGCACCCGGCGAGGACGACCAGCGCCACGACAGCTACCACTGCGATCTTCTGTCGCATACTCCGTACCAGTTACTCCTATCACGTAAACGTGGGCTAAAACTGTCTAGACCGGACGCCTCTCCAATTCGGATGGGGCCAGCGTGGCACCCCATGTCCGCGAGTCCCGCGAGAGACAGAGCGACCGCCGACTCACCGCGTTCGCCACGGGCCACTCACCGCGTTCGCCACGGGCCACTCACCGCGTTCGCCACGGGCCACTCACCGCGTTCGCCACAGATAAACTATCAGATACGTCTGCGTGGGCGAGACAGCAGTCAGACACCTATCAGGGATCGAGTGAATGTCTGACGTACGTTTATGTCGGGGGACCACGGTCATGAGGGTATGTGCGGGAACCGAGTCGAGGAGCTCGAATCACGCGTCAAGGAACTGGAGGCGTCCGTCGAGGGGCTGACCGACGAACTCGTCGAGTGTAAGGTCCGCCTGCGGGAGCTCGAAAACGCCGTCGACGATGACCTGGGTTTCGTCCCGGAGAGCCCGAACAGCTCGGTATCTCCAGACGAAGCGCAGGCCGACACTACTAACACGGAGGAGAACGACGAGGAGGATAGCACGGAGACCGGTCAAAGCGACATCATCGTGGCGTAAGGCGGTCTCTCCGAGGACCATGCACATCAAAGAACTCGTCCTCGACAACTTCAAGAGCTTCGGCCGGAAGACCCGGATCCCCTTCTACGAGGACTTTACAACTGTGAGCGGTCCGAACGGTTCGGGCAAGTCCAACATCATCGACGCCGTCCTCTTCGCCCTGGGACTGGCGCGCACGTCGGGCATCCGCGCCGAGAAGCTCACCGACCTCATCTACAACCCCAGCCACCAGGAGGGCGAGTCCTTCGAGGGCGAGCGTGAAGCCAGCGTCGAGGTCATCTTCGCGAACGCCGACGCCACGCTCGAGCGCTCGCAGGTCGTGTCCGCCGCCGGCACCGAGAAGGTCGGCGACGTCGACGAGATATCGATCAAGCGCCGCGTCAAGGAAACCGACGACAACTACTACTCCTACTACTACATCAACGGCCGCTCGGTCAACCTCTCCGACATCAAGGACCTGCTCGCCCAGGCCGGTGTCACCCCCGAGGGGTACAACGTCGTCATGCAGGGCGACGTGACCGAGATCATCAACATGACACCGGCCGCCCGCCGGGAGATCATCGACGAGATAGCCGGCGTCGCCGAGTTCGACCAGAAGAAGGAGGCGGCCTTCGGGGAGCTCGACGTCGTCGAGGAGCGCATCGAGGAGGCCGAACTCCGCATCGAGGAGAAGACCGACCGCCTGGACCAGCTCGAAGACGAGCGCGAGACCGCGCTGGAGTACCAGGACCTGCGTGACGAGAAAGACGAATACGAGAGCTATCGCAAGGCAGCCGAACTCGAGGACAAACGCGACGAACTCGCGACCGTCGAGGAGGATATCGCCGACCTCGAATCGGAACTCGCGGACCTGCAGGCCGAACTCGACGAGCGCGAGGGACGCGTGGTCCGTCTCGAGGACGAGCTCGACGAGCTCAACGCCGAGATCGAGCGCAAGGGCGAGGACGAACAGCTCGCGATCAAACGCGAGATGGAGGAGGTCAAAGGCGACATCTCGCGGCTCGAAGACAAGATCGCGAACGCGGAGGAAGCCGCCGAGGACGCCGAGAACGAGCGCCGCCAGGCGTTCGTCGAGATAGACCGCAAACAGGAGACTATCGACGAACTCGAAACCGACATCCGCGAGCAGAAAGTCGCGAAGTCCTCGCTCAAGGCGGATATTCAGGAGAAAGAGGCCGAGCTCGAGGACGTCGAGGCTCGCATCGACGAGGTCGGCGAGCAGTTCGAGGAGGTCAAAGCCGAACTCGACGAGAAGCGGGCAGCGCTAGAGGAGTTGAAAGCCGAGAAAAACGACTGCCAGCGCGAACAGGACCGCCTGCTCGACGAGGCGCGCCGACGCTCGAACGAGCAGCGCGAGACCGAAAGCGAGATCGAGGAACTCGAAGACCGGATCCCGGAGATCGAAGCCGAGATAGCCGACCTCGACGGGGAACTCGAGAAGGCAGAAAAAAACAGGTCGACCATCTCCGAGGTAGTCGACGACCTGAAAGCCGAACGCCGCGAACTCCAGTCGGACCTCGACGAGATCGAGGACGAGCTCACGGCCAAACAACAGGAGTACGCCGAACTCGAGGCGAAGGCTGGCCAGGACGGCGACTCCTCGTACGGCCGCGCGGTGACGACGATCCTGAACGCGGGTATCGACAGCGTCCACGGCACCGTCGGCCAGCTCGGCGGCGTCGACGCCGAGTACGCGGTGGCCTGCGAGACGGCCGCTGGAGGACGACTCGCCCACGTCGTCGTCGACGACGACCGGACCGGGCAGCGCTGTATCGACTACCTCAAGTCCCGCAACGCCGGCCGAGCGACCTTCCTGCCGATCACGGAGATGCAGAACCGCTCGCTGCCCTCGGCCCCGAGCGATCCCGGTGTCGTGGATTTCGCCTACAACCTGGTTGACTTCGACCCCGACTACGCGGGCGTGTTCTCGTACGTGCTGGGCGACACGCTCGTCGTCGACGACATGGACACCGCCCGCGAGTTCATGGGCGACTTCCGGATGGTGACACTCGAGGGCGACCTCGTCGAGAAGTCCGGGGCGATGACCGGCGGCTCCTCGAAGGGGACCCGCTACTCGTTCTCGGGCGGTCAGGGCCAGCTAGAGCGGATCGCCGCGACGATCAACGACCTCGAGGACGAGCGCCAGTCGGTCCGCGAAGACCTCCGGGACGTCGAGGACCGCCTCGACGACGCCCGCGACAAGGAGTCTGCGGCCACCGAGCAGGTCCGGGACATCGAGACGGACCTCGAGCGCCGCGAGAACGAGATCGAGGAGACCGAAGAAAAGATCGACTCGCTGACCGAGCGCCTCTCGGAGATAGAGGACGAGCGCGACGAAGTTTCGGCGGAGATGGACGAGATCGAGGCGGCGATCGACGAGAAGACGGCCGCGATCGACGACTTGCAGGCCGAGATCGACGAGCTGGAGAGCGAGGTCGAAGACTCGGAGCTACCGGAGCTGACGAGCCGCGCCGACGAGATCACGGCGGCCATCGACGACCTCGAGGACAACGTCGACGACATCGACGCGAAGCTCAACGAGTTCCAGCTGGAGAAGGAGTACGCCGAGGACGCCATCGAGGAGCTCCACGAGAAGATCGAGACGGCGCAAAACCGGAAAGCCGAGAAAGAAGAGCGGATCGCCGAGTTCGAGGGCCAGATCACAGAGAAAGAGGAGACCCTCGAGGAGAAACGCGAGGCGGTCGCCGAACTGGAGTCCGAGCTCGCGGCGCTGAAAGACGAGCGCGAGGACCTGAAAGCGGACCTGAAAACTGCCCGGCGCGAGCGCGACGAGAAGGCCGAGGCGGTCGGCGACGTGGAACGCGACCTGGAGAGTCTGACCGACGAGCGCGACCGGCTCGAGTGGGAGGTCGACGAGCTCGAGGCGGCCGTCGGCGACTACGACCCCGACGAGATCCCCGACCACGACGAGGTCGAGGCGGAGATCGAGCGCCTCGAACGCGAGATGGCTGCGCTCGAACCCGTGAACATGCGCGCCATCGACGAGTACGACAGCGTCGCCGAGGACCTGGCCGACCTGGAGGACAAGAAGGGGACCCTGGTCGAAGAGGCAGAGGGGATCCGCGACCGGATCGACACCTACGAGGAGAACAAGAAGGCGACGTTCATGGAGTCGTACGACGCGATCAACGAGCAGTTCCGGGACATCTTCGAGCGCCTCTCGAACGGGACCGGGACGCTCCACCTCGAAGACGAGGCCGACCCGTTCGAGGGCGGGCTGACGATGAAGGCCCAGCCGGGCGACAAGCCGATCCAGCGGCTCAACGCGATGAGCGGCGGCGAGAAGTCCCTGACCGCGCTCGCCTTCATCTTCGCCATCCAGCGTCACAACCCCGCGCCGTTCTACGCGCTGGACGAGGTCGACGCCTTCCTCGACGCGGCCAACGCCGACCTCGTCGGCGAGATGGTCGACGAGCTCGCGGGGAAAGCCCAGTTCGTCGTCGTCAGCCACCGCTCGGCGATGCTCGAACGCTCCGAGCGCGCCATCGGCGTGACGATGCAGGACGACAACGTCAGCGCGGTGACCGGTATCGACCTGAGCGCGGGAGGTGTGCCCGCCGATGACTAGCGAGGACGCCGAGCCGTCGGAGACGGGGAAGGCGGCCTCGGAAACCCGAACGGGGAGCGAAGCGACCCGTGAGGGTAGCGGGTCGCGGAGCGACCCGGAAGAGTCGAGCGAGGAGCGAAGCGACTCGCGAGATAGCGAGGACGCCGAGGACGACATCCCGCTGAATATCGCCGGCCACGAAGACCGCGAGGCGCCCGACGGAGGCGGCGCGGACGGACTATTCGGGAGCGACGACGAGTCGAGTGACGCCGAGACGAGCCTCAACGATGCCGGCGTCCCGGTCGCGAAGAACGGCCACGACGAGGACGCGGACGACGTGCGTGTCGCCGAGAACGGCCACGATGCCGACGCGACCCTCGACGAGGGCGGCGACGACGAAGACGAGGACGTCGAACCCGTCGAGGTACTGGTCGGACTCGCGGAGGAAGGCGAGATCGACCCGTGGGACATCGATATCGTCGCAGTGACGGACAAGTTCCTCGAACGGCTCGACGAGCAGGACCTGCGCACGTCCGGGCGGGCACTCTTTTACGCGAGCGTCCTCCTGCGGATGAAAGGCGACGCGATGCTGGAGGACGACGAGGAGGAAGCCGAGGAGCCGTGGGACCAGCCCTGGGAACAGGGGATGGACGAGGAGCCGGTCGGCGGGCCGGACCCGTTCGCGGCGCTGGAGTCCGAGATGGATCGCCGGCTCGAACGACGACGTGCCCGCGGGATGCCCCAGACGCTCGACGAACTCGTCCGCGACCTGCGAGAAGCGGAGCGGGACAACTGGTGGAAAGAATCCCGCGAGTACGACACCACGGAGTCGCCGGAGGGGTTCCAGCGCGGCACCCAGCAACTCGACTACCACAGCGGTGACGACCTGCGGCTGGACGACGAACCGACCGCCGCGGACGTCACCGGCAAGGCCCACAACGAGGACATCGAGACAGTTATCGACGACGTCTACACCGCCCTGCGCGAACAGTACGACAAAGGTCGCGAGGAGGTGCTCTATCGCGAAATCGAGGCGGCGGGCGGCAGCCGCGTCCAGACGTTCCTCGGGCTGCTCTTTCTCGCTCATCGCGGCCAGGTCCGACTCGCACAGGACGACCTGTTCGGCGACCTGTGGGTCCAGGACCCCAACGCCGCCACCAGTTCCGAGGAAGCGCTCGCCGACTGAAGCCACGCCGTCCGCCGGATTCCTCCCTGTGACGCCAACCACCGACCACGGAGCGAGCGCTGCTGGCCGCGATCGTTCACTGAGCGAAACACTTATCGAACAGGATGGTGTACGGTAACACACACCATGACGCCGACCAAGCTCCGGGAGCTACTCGCGGAGATGGACGAGCGGGCAGCGGCCGAGCGGGTCCGGGCGCTGCAGTACGTCCACGAAGACAGTCGGACGAGACGGCGACGGGAGCGGCCGCGCTGACCGCAGTCGGTGCGCTGGGACCGCCAGTCGGCGGGGGACACGTCGGGGGACCGCACGAGCGACCGACCGAACTGATTCTGGCGAGCGGTGAGTCCGTCGGCGGTGGACGGCACCGATGACAGCGACGCCGACGGCGATAGCTACACCAACCCGTCCCGACGACGATGCTACAGTACTCCGCCCTGTAACAGCGAGATGAGGACGGTCATGACGGGGACGCTGACGAGCATCGTCGCGAGGACGACCGTGCTTGCGAACTCGGAGACGGTCGTGCCCTCGACGCGGGAGGAGTCCCCGAACTCGATGAGGAGGATGAGCGGCGTCACCGCCGACGGGGCGGCGGCTTCGAGGACGAAGACGCGCGCGACGGTATCGTCGCCGAAGCCCGCCGCGAGCGCGACGACGACGCCGACCAGCGGCGCGACGGCCATCTTCAGGAACGTGGCCGCGCCGACCTCGCGGAGCGCCGCGGTGTAGTCGCTCCCGGCGACTTCGATACCGAGGATGAGCAACATGACCGGGATGGCGGAATCGCCAACGAGTCCCACGGTCGTCATCGCCGACCCGTCGACGGGCGGGACGAGGTCGAGCGCGCGCCCGGCGAGGGCGGCGGCGACGGCGTAGACCAGCGGCACCGCGAACACCCGACGGACCCCGGCGGTCCAGGAGCCGGCACCCGACCGCGCGGCGATGTAGACGCCGACGGTGTACAGCAAGACCCCCTGTGCGGTCATGAACACCACGGCGGTCGAGCGGCCGGTAGCGCCGAAGGCGAACTCCGAGAGCGGGATGCCGTAGTTGCCGGAGTTCGGGAAGATGCTGACGAGGACCAGCGCCGACAGTAGCGGCTCCTCGACGCGAATCGCGCGACCGACCAGTTCTGCAACAGCGACCATCAGAAGGGTGAACACGGTGACGCCGAGCGCGATACGGGCGAGCGTGGCGCCGCCGAGCGGCGAGGTGGCGATGCTGTCGAACGCCAACGCCGGCGCGAGAACGTAGACGGTGACGGTGTTCAGCGGGTCGGCGTCGATCTCCTTCCATCGGCCGAGCAGGAAACCGACGAACGCCAGCGCGACCACCGGGAGGATAGCCGACGCGAAGATCGAGACCAACGACACGCACGAGCGATCCGGGCCAGCGGATACAACACTGTCGGAACCGATCGAACTCGCCGGAAGGGCTCGCTCCCCGATCTCGCGCCTTCCCGGACGGAACAGTCCGCATCCTGACGGGGAGTCGTTCGGGTGAGTGCGTCACAGATGGCACACCGGTTCGCCTGCAGCGCCTGCGCGTTCGAGGGACAGTCCGGAGACGACGAACTCGTCGAGATCATCCGCGCGCACACCGACGAGAAACACGGCACGAAAATCTCGGTAGCGGACGACCGCGACGGCTGGGACGAGGTGTGGATCCGGGCGGCAACTGAGAAGCTGCGGCGCGACTCCACGTCTCTTGGGCGCTGGAGTCGGTCAGTCGGTTCGCAGAAACCAACAAGAACCGGGGCCGACGGTCCGAAGAACAGACGCTCTTCTCACACCACGTCGGATGCGGAGGTGTCCTCTGTGACGTCAGTGGCGGTGTCGATGCGCTGGATCAGTCCCACGAGGTCAGCCAGTTGGGGGAAGGTGTAGACGGTGACTTCGACATCGGCGTCGGTGGCGACGATCGTGGAGTCGATGACGAAGGCGATCTCCTCGTCTGGCCACCCGCCCATGCGGTCGATGATGTCGCTAGAGGGCCCGAAGATGAACGTGGGCGTGGACATGTCGATGGTGGTGTCGAGGACGTTCGCCCAGCCGTCGATGAAGCCGCTCGTCATGATGTTGCCGATCTCCTGCATCGCCGAGCGCTCCATGTCGGTGAAGAGGCCGTCCGCTTCGTCGCCTCCGCCCATCCCGCCGACCATGCCCTGGGCGAGCCGTTTGCTCCCCTGGGGCTCGAGCATGAACAGGACGTAGCCGTACGGCGGTTCCTCCAACTGGACGTAGATGCCGACCTGCTCGCGCTGACCCAGGTGCGTCTTGACGTCTTCCATGTCGAGGAAGTTGATCTTCGAAACCTCTATCTCCGTCTCCAGCCCGGACATCTGGTTGAGATGGCCCGAGACCGTCGTGGCGCCCTCCTTGGCCATCTTGTTGAATAACTCCAGTTTTCGGACGTCGACCTCGTAATCCATACCCCTGCTGTTCGATTGGATCACTGTAAACGCTCGGGCCGCATTATCATTCGTTCAGACTGGTCCGACCCCCAGCGCGACCGCTCGACGAGAATCACGTCGCCGCTCGGCAGACCGAGCGCTCGTTTCGGACCCGACCCGCTCGGCCCTATTCGACGTAGTATCAAGTTCGAATAGATGACCGAATATCCGTTATCGGGACGTTTCTCGGCTTTGCTGTCGGTAATCGCGTAGTACTCCGCATTCCTGTCTGATAAGCGACGTATACTCTTTGGGGTAGGCTGAGGGGGACGGAACGGCGGGGTGCGGTCGCGGGTGCCGCGTCGTCGAGAGGGAGCCACGCAAGGTATGAGTTCACGCGTTCCGACAGACTGGGCAGCCATCGAACGACTGTCGCCGGTCGAGCGGTTCGGCACGGCGTTCGGGTCGGTTTCCGACCTCGAAATCGTTCTGTGGCTCGTGGTCAGTTCCGCGCTGGTGCTCGACGTGGGGTTGACAGCGTACGGTCTCTCGAACGGATTCGTCGAACGGAATCCCGTCATGCGGGAGGCGCTCGACAGTATCGGTATCGCGGCACTGTTCGTGGCGAAGTTCGCGGCGGTAGGGATCGCGGTCGGGTTTCGCCTCGCCTGGCCGGAGTACTCGCTCGTCGCGCCGCTCGGCCTCGCCGTGCCGTGGACGCTGGCCGCCGCCTACAACGCCGTGTTGCTGACCTCGCTCTGACGGACCCCTCCACAGTCCGACCCCGGCGAGACCACAGTCGACACGGCGACCGGCCCGCGTCACAGCTGCGTCAGTGCTGCCCGAAGCGAACCATTTTAGAGGGTGTGTGTAAACATCACAATCGAGGCACGAGCTACCCCTCGTGGGTGTGGGGTAGCCGTGGGGTAGCATGCTCGGTTCGCTACTAACAGGTACAGCACTGTCGACCGTTCGCGACCGTCACGACGCGCTCCTGACCGATGTGGGGTCGGTCGAGCGCGTCCTGTGGGCGGTCGTTCTCGCCTCGGTCGCACTCGACGTGTACACGACCGCCCTCGGACTCGGAATGGGGCTCTCCGAGGGCAATCCAGCGATGCGCTGGGCCATCCACGACGCGGGTATCGCCGCCCTCGCGGCGGCGAAAGCCCTCGTCGTCGCCGGCGCCGCCGCCGTTCGCGCGGCCCGGCCGAAGTACGGCCTCGCCATCGCGCTCGGACTTGCGCTCCCCTGGAGCGCGACCGTCCTGGTCAACACCGTCACGCTCGCGACCATCTGAGCGCGCCGACAGTCCGCCGCCGCTCGCCCGCCGCGCCGTCGTCCGGACGCCGCGTCGCCACCGGGAGCCGCTGGCCTTTCGTTCGTCGTTCTCGTGCTCGGTCCCGGTTCAGACTGTGCGGTCGCGGTGGCGCGCGCCGTCGCGGCCTCTGTGCCGCGACGGAGTCGTGCGAGGGATGAGCGAGTGAGCATCGCGAACGAGCGAATCGGCTGGGGAGGAGTGTGGCCGTCCGCGGCGCTTTTGCGGTGCTGTGCGGGCCTGGTGGACTGAAAGGGCGAGGCACGTGAGGCTCGAACGAAGTGAGAGCCTCGGAGCCGAACGGCGAAGCCGTGAGGCGCGCTCGCGTTCATGTAGTCGCTGAGCGTGGCCCTATTCTCGCGAGTGCGGGGCGGTGCGGTTGTCCGAGCGAGAATATCCCACTCAGCGACCGCGAGCGGGTCGAGGGCTTTCATCTCAGAGGATCGGCTGCGGTCGTGGTGACTGTAACCCGGAGCGAGCGGGGCGAGGGCGTTCGACTCACAGGCTTATCTGCGACTGTGGTGGCAGCTACTCGTCGGTCGTCGACCGTTTCAGCGCGAGGACGGTCCGGTCGAACTCGCAGACCAGTTCGTCGCGTTCGACGGCGAACGCCTCGACGTGGAACGTGACGACGCCGCGCTCGCCGTCGCTCGTCTCACGTTTGTCGGTAACCGTCGACTCCGCACGCAGGGTGTCGCCGTGAAAGACCGGCGCCGGGTGTTCGACGTCGTCGTACGAGAGGTTCGCGACGATGGTTCCGTCAGTAGTGTCGGGAATCGACAGGCCGACCGCGAGACTCAGCGTGTAGAGGCCGTTGACGATGCGCTCACCGAACTCGGTGTCGGCGGCGAAGTCGGCGTCGAGGTGCAGCGGCTGCTGGTTCATCGTCAGGTCACAAAAGCGCTGGTTGTCACTCTCGGATATCGTCCGGCGCTTGTCGTGTTCGTAGGTGTCCCCCACGGAGAACTCCTCGAAGTATCTGCCGGGCATGGGTTCGGTGTCGTCCGGCCCAGGGTTAACGATTCGGTCGTCTGTTTATCGAGTGAGTCGCGTAATCCGAGGCATTGGTCCTGTGCCGCAGACGATATCGAAATCCCAGGGTATCCCGAGAGATGGACGCCCTCGACCCGCTCGCTAGCAGTGTCCGCGACTGCAGCCGAGCCTCCGCGTTGAACGCCCTCGACCCGCTCGCGGTCGCTGTGGCGGATATTCTCCCTCGCTTCGCTCGGTCGAATAGGGCCGCCACAGCGACTCCCCTCCGGCGCGACCGGGTCTCGCCCGTTCAGTCCACCAGGACAACACCGCCACCGCGACCGCGGACAGCCACGAGCCTCCCCAACCGATTGCGTTACTCGTCGCTTCGCTCCTGCGTTACTCATCCCTCGCACGAGGCCGTCTCGCGATGAAACGCGAGACGGCGCGCGCCACCGCAGTCGTTCTGGAAACACGACCGCACTCGCGCCCAGATACGCAGGGCCGCTCGACTGCAGTCCGCCAGCACATTGAAACGACCCGCCGCCCGAGATAGAATATGGCACGCCGGAGCGTTCTGTTCTCGCCGGGCGACCAGCCCGACCTGCTGCGGAACGCGCTCGATTCGGGAGCGGACACGGTCGTGTTCGACCTCGAAGACGCGGTGGTCCCGGACCGGAAAGCCGAGGCCCGCGCGGCCGTCCGCGAGGTGCTCGACGAGGCCGCAGCGACCGACGGCGGCGATTCGCCTTCGCCCGAGGTCTGTGTCCGGGTGCAGCCGCCGGGTCGGGGGGCCGCGGCTGACCTCGATGCCGTCCTCGACGGAGCGAGGCCGGACGCGCTCGTGTGTCCGAAGGCGGCCGAGGCGACGGACGTGACCGACCTGGCGGCGCTGGCCCGCGAACGCGACGCGGACCCGCCGATACTCGCGCTCGTGGAGACGGCAGCGGGCGTCCTCCACGCCGAGGCCGTCGCGGCCGCTGCGCCGACCGACGCGCTGGTCTTCGGCGCGGAAGACCTGGCGGCCGATATCGGCGCGACGCGGACCGACGAGGGAACGGAAGTCCTCCACGCCCGCGAGCACGTCGTCCTCGCGGCGCGGGCGGCGGGCGTCGACGCAGTCGACACTGTCTACACGGACTTCGGGGATACGGACGGACTCCGCGAGGACGCCGAGTTCGCGCGACAGCTCGGCTACGACGGGAAACTCGCGATCCACCCCGCGCAGGTCGAGCCGATCCACGAGGCGTTCACGCCCGACCCCGACCGAGTGGCGTGGGCCGAGCGCGTTCGCGAGGCTCGCGAGGCGGCCGACCGGGAAGGGCGCGGCGTCTTCACCGTCGACGGCGAGATGGTCGACGCGCCGCTGGTGGCACAGGCAGCGCGTGTCCTCGAGCGCGCTCGGGCCGACGACTCCTGATACTGCCGGCTGTCAGTCTGTGACGGATTTCGGCACCTGGTTCGGAGTATCTTCACGAAGGTACGGCTGGCAGTCTGACCGGGGTCGAACAGTGACAGCTCGCAGGGGGAGTACGCTTTTTGCCGCACCGGGCGTGTGGGCTGTATGTCCGACGCTATTAATCCCTTCGAGAGTCTGCAGGAACAGGTCGACGACGCGGCGGCCCATCTCGACGTCGACCCGGGCGTCCTCGCGCGACTCAAACACCCCGAACGCGTCCTCGAGACGAACCTCGGCGTGGAGATGGACGACGGGTCGGTCGAACTCTTCCGGGCCTACCGCTCGCAGTTCAACGGTGCCCGGGGGCCCTACAAGGGCGGGATCCGCTACCACCCGCAGGTCGACCGCGAGGAGGTCAAGGCCCTCTCGGGCTGGATGGTCTACAAATGCGCGGTCGTGGACATCCCCTACGGCGGCGGCAAGGGCGGGATCGCGCTCGACCCGGCCGACTACTCGGCCGCCGAACTCGAACGAATCACCCGGGCGTTCGCGACGGAGCTGCGGCCGCTCATCGGTGAGAACAGGGACATCCCGGCGCCCGACGTCAACACCGGCCGACGGGAGATGAACTGGATCAAAGACACGTACGAGACGCTGGAGAACACGACCGAACCCGGCGTTATCACGGGCAAAGCGCCCGACAGCGGCGGGTCAGCAGGCCGAGTCGAGGCGACCGGTCGCTCGGTGATGATCACCGCACGCGAGGCGTTCGACTACCTCGGGAACGATGTCGCGGGCGCCACCGTCGCAGTCCAGGGCTACGGCAACGCTGGTTCTGTCGCGGCGAAACTGCTGGAAGACCTGGGAATGGATGTCGTCGCCGTCTCGGACTCCTCGGGCGCCGTGTACGACCCCAACGGACTCGACGCCCGCGCGGTCAAAGACCGGAAGGCCGAGACCGGCGACGTGGTCGACTACGAGGGGGGCGAGGTGATCACGAACGAAGACCTGCTGACGCTCGACGTGGATCTCCTCGTGCCGGCCGCCCTGGAGAACGCAATCGACGAGGTCCTCGCGCGGGAGGTGGAAGCGGACGTGGTCGTCGAGGCGGCCAACGGGCCGCTGACGCCCGACGCCGACGACGTGCTCACCGAGCGGGACGTGTCGGTGTTCCCCGACGTGCTCGCCAACGCGGGCGGCGTCACCGTCTCCTACTTCGAGTGGGTGCAGAACCGCCAGCGGTTCTACTGGTCGGAACAGCGGGTCAACGACGAGCTCGAGACGGTCATCGTGAACGCGTTCGACGCGCTGACGACGGCCTACGAGGAGCGGGACCTGTCGAACTTCCGCGTGGCTGCCTACGTCGTCGCCATCGAGCGCGTGCTTTCCGCGACCGAGCAGGCAGGTTTCTGGCCCTGAGACGTCGCTACGGGTCGCCCGGTCGGGTCACACCGAGGGCCGCGAGGCAGTCGTCGACGAACGGGCGGATTCGGACATCGGCGTCCGGGTGGAGGAAGAGGAAGATACCGGTCCTGTCACCGGGGTAGAGGTAGACGCCGATACCGGCAGCGTGGACCCTGATCTCTGAGTCGATGCGCGTTTCGTAGATGTCCTCGTTGACCTCGGACATATCGAGTCGATTCACCGCCTCACGGTGCATCATCTCGGCGGTGCGCCCGTCCAGGTCGTCGACGAACTCGTCGAACCACGTCTCCCCGTGCCAGATGTTCGACTTGTCGGTGTCGTATTCGATGACGACCCGGAGGTCGTCCTCGAGTTCGGTCTCGAGGAATTCGACGAGTGCAGCCACGTCTGCAGCCATGGATTCCCTGGGTAATCAGCGGGTTTAACGCTTCGGCAGGGATTTCAGAACGCGAAAGCAGCCCGCCGCGGGTATCTTCACCAAGGTTTTGCGCGGTCGGTCCGAACTACTGGTATGCCGGTCTACGAACGCGAAGTCGTCGTCGACGCACCTTTCGAAGACGTGTGGGAGTTTCACTCCGACGAGTCTGGGCTGGTCGCGCTGACGCCCGACTGGATGAACCTGCGCATCGAGTCCGTGGAGGGGTCGGACGGTGAACTCGACCCAGAGGTGCTCGATGCGGGCTCGAAGATCATCTCTTCGATCCGTCCGTTCGGCGTGGGGCCGCGCCAGCAGTGGATATCCTATATCGCCACGCGTCAAGAGGGCGATGGCGAGGCGATGTTCAGCGACGAGATGCTCAGGGGCCCGTTCCCCGAGTGGACACACACCCACCGGTTCGAGACCGTCGATGGAGGGACCCGCGTCCACGACCACGTCGAGTATCGACTCCCCGGCGGTCCGCTCGGCCGCGCCGTCGGTCCGCTGGGCTGGGTCGGGATGGAGCCGATGTTCCGATACCGCCACCGGACGACGAAGCAACTGCTGGAGTGAGCGGCGGCGGTCGACAGTCGCTCGGTCCCGTGGCTGGGCTGGGGCTCACTGCTCGACGGCGTCGACACACTCCCGGACGAGGCCGTCGATAATCTCTGGCGTCGTGGGGTGATAGGCGCGGTCCGGAACCGCTCGAACGTCGATGCCGCACTCGACGACGACCTGCATCGTCTTGGCCATCACGTCGGCGTGGTAGTGCAGCCCGAGCCAGCCCAGCACGGTGCCGTCGGCGCGGTCGACCACCAGTTTGCCGACGCCCGTCGGCACGTCCTTGGCCTTGAATACGCCGTCGTCGCTGGCCTCGCGTGTCGCGGTCACCACGTCGTGGCCTGCCGCGCGGGCCTCTGCTTCCGTCATCCCGACGCGGGCGTAGGGCGTGACACCGAGACCAGCGAACATCACGCGGTGGGTCGTGGGGTCGTACTCGCGCAGGGGGTCGCCCCGGTCGTGACGGCGGATGTTTTCGGCCGCGGTGAACCCCTGCTCCTTGGCGACGTGGAGGACCGGCTCCTTGCCGTTGGCGTCGCCGACGACGAACACGCGGTCGTCGTCGCGGGCCTGCATCGTGTCTCGAATCCAGCCAGCCCCCGGCGAGAGTGGTGTCTCATCCAGCCCAAGACGGTCGATTGCGGGGCGACGCCCGGTGAACAGGTAGAGCCGTTCGGCCTCGAAGGCCGCCGTTCCGCCGTCGTCGTACTCGACGTGGAGGCGGACGCCGCCGTCGGTGGGTTCGACGCGCTGCTCGCGACAGTTCGTCGGTATCGTTACGTCGAAGTCCTCGCGGTAGTGGTCGAGGACGGCGTCACCGATGGCAGGCTCGACAGCGTCGAGCGGGCGGTCGTCGTGTTCGATAGCAGTGACGTCGGTCCCCCCGGCCTCGCTGAGATAGGGGACCAACTCCAGACCGACGTAGCCCAGTCCCATCACGACTGCGGAGTCGGGCAGGTCGGTCGCGTCGAGCAAGTCGGCGCTGGTGTGGTAGTCGACATCGTCAAGACCGGGGAGGTCGGGGACGTTCACCGTCGACCCGGTGGCGACGACGACGTAGTCGGCCTCGAACTCGCGGCCGTCGGCCCTGACGGTGCGGTCGTCGACGAATCGCGCGGTATCGTGGACAAATTCGACGGTCTCGCGCTCGGCGAGGTCCTTGACCGACTCGCGGCGGTGGCCGGCCCAGCCGAGCGTGTGCTCGTCCTTGCGCGCGACGGTCCGTTCGAGGTCGACCGCCGGCGGGTCGCCGTCGAGCCGGTCGTCGTGGCGGGCCTGATACCGGTGGGCGGCCGCAGACAGCACCTCCTTCGAGGGCATACAGCCCCGGAGGATGCAGAGGCCGCCGCCCGGATCGCCGTCGTCTATCAGCGTCAGTTCCACTTCGGGGTCGTCAGCCAGTTCGTCCGCGACAGCGGCGCCGGCGCTACCGTAGGCGCCGACGACAACAACGTGGACCATATTAGCCGTTACTCGACCAGGGGTATAGGGCCCGGGGTGACTGTGCGCGTCGGCCGGAATTCGGTGCCTACCGACGGCCCGCGGCCCCGTCGCGACGCCCCGCCGGCCGCAAACCGGACGTATTTACCCCAAGTTTTGGTAACACTTAACAAGGCAGGGCACATACCGATAGGTAGGGAGAACCGACAGACAGCAACCGAACCTGCGGACATCACACAATGTCGACCAACGATTCACGCGCCGACAACGGGCGCCCGGACGAGGACCAGTACGACGAACTCGAAGTCGCGAACGGCGACGTCGTCATCTACGACGTCGACAATCACAGCGCGTGGATCCAGTCCGACGACGCCGCCTCGCGGGAGTCGATGGCCTGACCGCGCAACGAGCCCGCTGGCTCACTTCTGGTTACAATCAGTAAGTCAGTAGCGTACAGTAACTTTATTGCATCACCGAGAAAACGACCGAGCGATGAGTAACCCCGCCGGGAAACTCGAAGTGTGGTGTGCGGGCGACGACTGGTGTCCGGTGACGTCGACGGCGACGCTCATCGGGCGGAAGTGGCACCCGGTCATCGTCCACCGACTGCTCGATTGCGGACCGCTGGGTTTCAACGACCTCGAATCGGAGGTCGACGGCATCTCCAGCAAGGTGCTCTCGGACAGCCTCGAGGACCTGGAGGAGTCCGGCGTCGTGAACCGCGAGATCGTCAGCGAGAAACCGGTCCGCGTCGAGTACTCACTGACCGAACGGGGAGCTGATCTCGAACCCGTGATCGAGGCGATGGCCGAGTGGGGCGCCGAACACCTCGCGCCGCCAGAGGACGCCTGAGAGAATTCATCTCGCCCTGCGACGCGTCCGCCGCACGCTTTTTCACCGCGCCGCGCGTCCATACTCATATGACGCTCCCTATCGATCCGGACATCCTGACCGGCGACGACATCGGCGAGAAGCGCGCGACCCTCGAGATGTACCACGAGGAGGCCGTCGAACACGTCCGCGCGGCCTTCGCGGAGGCCGGCTTCGGCTTCCCTGTCGAGTTCTCCCCCTCCGAACTGCTCAACGAGAAGGTCGACGCCGGCCGCGACCCCTACTCCTTTCTCGGTGCCTGTAACCCCGAGGTAGCCGACCGGGCGCTCGACGCTTCCGACAACCGCATCGGCGCGCTGATGCCCTGTGGCGTCGTCGTCTGGGAGGACGACCCCGGCCGACAGACCGTCTACCACGTCTCGATCATGCGGATGGCCCGCCTGACCGGGATGGCCCCCGACGGCGACGAGTGGGCGGACATCGTCGCGACGACCGGCGAGATGGTCGACGACGCGTGGGCGAAGCTCGACACCGCGGAGTGAGCGGTCCGGCCCGCGAACGGCGATTGCTCGGCCGTCTGAATGAGGAAATGTTATCGAATAGAAAACTATTAATGGATTTATCGTCACCCTCGATACCGAATGACGATCGAAGACGAGATGACTCGGTTCACCGAATCACAGTTGGAATCTCTCCACGATCGGTTCGGTGAATTTCCTGTAGAACGAACGGAAACCGTGGACGACCCGGACCGATTCGAAGGGGCCGCCGAAATGGCCACCAACGGGTGGCGAGGGGACGCGGGGGTACTCCTGCGGGACGAAGAGGGGCGGTATCTGCTGATCCAGCATGTGAACAACGAGGGCGAGTGGGGAGTTCCCGGCGGAGGACACGAACCCGGCGAGTCTATGATCGAGACAGCCCGTCGGGAGTGCCGTGAGGAAACTGGATTCTCCTGTTCCGTGACCGATGTCGTTGCCGCGCGGATTAAGCGGATCCGCCATCAAAACGATTCGGACCGCGTACTTCCGATGCTGACCGTCTGGTTCGAAGGCGTCATTGAAACGGGAGAGATCGATTCCAGCGACGACGAGGTCGTCGAGGTCCAGTGGTTCGACGAGTTCCCAGAGAACGTCTTTTGCGTGCTCGAGGACTATGTCCACGATTAGAAGTCGCTGATCGAGGTCTGGAGGCCGGCGACCATCGTGGACTTGCGGCGCAGTCGCGAGAGCGAGACGGGGAGGTGGGCTTCGAGGTCGCCGAGCGCGCCGTGGAACGTCTGGGCGATGCCGGGGTCGCCGTCGAAGGCGTGGCGCACCCCTTCGCGGACCTGCCAGACGCCGACCGGCGCCCAGTAGTCGTCGGTCACTTCCCGGAGGACGAGCGCCTTGGCCTGTCGGTCGCGCTCGGCGAGGTGTTCAAGGACGCCGAGGCGGGCGGCGTAGTACGCCCCCGCAGTCTCGTCGACGTAGCTCGTCCGGCCCTCGAACCCCTCCGCGGCGCTGGACATGTAGTAGTCGCTCGATTCGGGGTTCCAGACGCTCTCGGGCGCTTTCATCTCGACGAGCTCGAACTCCCACTGGCCCGGTCCGAGGAGGACCCAGTAGCGGTTGCCCATGTACTCGTTGACCCAGACCTCGGCCTTGTCGACGGTGTCGCTGTGCTGGAGTCCGCCGCGGAGGTACTGGCCGACGGTGTCGTCGACGGCGGTGATCGACCACCGCGTCGGGACGAGCCGGCGCTCGTGACCCTGGCCCAGTGCGCCCGCCGAGAGGATGGTGTTGACGTCGTAGACGTCGAACCCGCGGCGGTAGAGATAGGTCATCGCCCCCTCGGCGCGCCAGTCGTCGTCTTCGAGGGTCTTCTCGACGGCGCGGGGCACGTGGGGGTTCTCGGCGAGGTCGGCGCTCTGGGCGCGGGCGCGCGGTCCGGTCGGCGTCGAGATGTCGTCGAGGGTCATGTCGATATCGGGCTTCCCCGAGAGCCCGACCTCGACGTCGACGGGGTGGTCGGCGATAGCCACCTCGCGCTGGGTGCCGACGAACCCGTCCCACACGTCGTTGACGTCGACTTTCGCCGAGCGGGTGGAGTTGAGCATCCCGGTTCGGCGCTGCAGGACGTCGTCGACGCCGTAGCCCTGGTCGTACCACTGGCCGCTGGTGGCGAAGTCGGCGGCGTCGGCGTCGCCGGCCATCGGCGAGAGCACGCCCGTCGAGACGTCCGGGTAGCCCGAGCGGCCGACGAACACCTCCGGGGCGGTCGACCCGTACAGCGAGTCGCCCTGGACCGCCTGCTCGAACTGGCGCTCGACGTCGTCGAGGTACTCCGTTATCTCGTAGGACTTCTCCTCGGCGAGGCGCCGCTTCTCGGCCGCCTCGTCGCGCTGGAAGTCCGCGATGAACTCGTCGAGACTCATCCGCGTCGTCCCTCGGTTGGAGCGCCGGGGGCTTGAATGAGTCGGTGGCCCGGAGCCGGACCACACAGCCACCGTCCCGGCGACCGCAGCTTGGCCCGGTCAGTGAATACCCATCGCTTCGATCTGTTCCTGATAGCGATTGCGAATGGTGACCTCTGTCACCTGAGCGACGTCGGCGACCTCGCGCTGTGTCTTCTTCTCGTTACAGAGCAGGGAAGCGGCGTAGATGGCTGCGGCGGCGTAGCCCGTCGGCGACTTCCCCGAGAGC
>Ga0207733_100147_pt1 | contig 68811 bp, 74 predicted proteins | sample A23P3SouthBayCA_FD_187735 | JGI IMG/M metagenome (GOLD analysis project Ga0207733, IMG submission 187735) | Aerobic enrichment media microbial communities from Eden Landing Ponds, California, USA - A23 P3 (SPAdes) | ecosystem: Environmental > Aquatic > Marine > Unclassified | place: Emeryville...
AACCGCGCCGCAGGCCACACCCGAAACGCCACCCCTCGCGGCGCGCGAAATTGAGTGGATAGAACACCTCTTTTCTTTCAAATTCCAGTTCCGTGTTTATGTTAGCCTATCTTTCGGTGTATCGAGTTCCTCTGACAAACCGAGATTTTTCACCAGGCTTTCTTCGATTTGAGTACCTACACTAATTACTTGTTGGGCTACATTTTCGTAATCGCCAGGCCCAAACTCAGATTCATAGGGGTAAAGCAATCCAACCGCGCGAATGCCATCCCAAATGTCTGCATCATCATTATCTGGCTCGTTTTGGTCCTCGTGGAATAATGGTCTAATTCGGCAATCTGAATGGAATATTTGAGCCCCAACATCTGTTACTGCCCTATTCGCGTGCTCTTCATCAATGTCAGAAACACGCTCAAAAGCCGTCAAATACCTACTTTCTTTTTCGGATAGCTGGTTCTCGATGTCATATTCTGATAGGTGTTCTTCATACAATTCTTCGTTTCTTCCATACTCTGTAGTAAATCGGTCAATTAAGGATATTCGATACCCTAATTCGAAATACCGTTTTTGTGTTGTCGCACGAAACCGAAGTTCGGTCCCTTGACGGTCTATTGTGAAATACTTTCCATATGTTACCTCATGCTGCCCAACTATTTTGTCATCAGCACTAAGGACATATGCTAATACGTCACCAATCGCATCGAAATAATCATCGGGTGCCATAATATCAGATGTATATTTGGCTACTTAATTTCTGGGACCAGAATGCTCAAAAACACGTCCCCGATGCTAAGCTTTGCCTGCCCGGTCCCTCGGTGGTCCCCGCCACCGTGCCAGGAGAGTCGTGGGGGCTTGCTATGCACTAACGTCAACCGGAACGGGTTGAAACTGCCGTCTCGGACCTTGTAGACTGCGAACACGTAATTCCCGTCGTGCCGGCGGAGCTCCCGGTGATACTGCTCGTAGACCTTGAAGTTCCCTGGCTGGCCGTCTGCGTGTGTGACGGCATGATATGATTTCGACTGGCCGCTCCTTCCGGGTGTCGTTGTGCCAGGAGGCCCGGCCATGCATTAAGTCGGCATCGTCTTCCTCTCCGCCTCGGGAATCTCGTTCCTGGCGTCCCTCGGGCCGGACCAGATCTGGATAGTTGTCGCCGTCTCTCTCATCATCAATGCCGGCATCGCAGCGTTCATTCTCACGGGTAGATACTTGACGCTGGAGGGGCAATCGTAATTCATGGCAGGCGACGAGGATTCTGTCTCGGAGGACGACGCCGTCGTAACGACGGCGAACGGGGAGCGATACGAGGCGCTCACTGTGGACAAGAGCGGCGAAACAGACGACGAGACGTAGCAATTCCGGAAGAGCTGTCTTATCGGGCGAAGACTCCAGAATTCACGGGTTCAGTAGCCAGTCTACACCAGTCGATCCGCGATCCCCGCAGCCACGGGCACCCGCACCGTCCGACCCTGGTACGCCGAGAACAGCAGGTACAGCCACAGCCCGAGCGATGCGAGCCCAAGCACGAGCCACACGAGGCCGAGCAACAGCGAGAGCATGCTTCCCACGAAGAAGCCCGCCCCACCGCCGGCCAGGAACGCGACGCTGACCATCGTCCCGATCACGCTGAGAGCGACGTAGACGGCAAACAGCACGCCGAACGTCGCGATGCTCTGGGCGGCGTGAAAGCGCACGAACTCGTCGTCGGGTTCGACGACGAAGAACACCACGCCCGTGACGATCCCCAGCAGGTAACTCAGCGCGCCGGCGACGTTCGAGTCGAGCCCGGTTCCCGTGGATCCGGATGCGACCGTGGTCCCGTCGTCCGCCGCCACGCTCCCTTCACTCTCCGTGGTACGTGTACCCATTCGATTTCACCACTATCTCTCCACGTCGTGCGACTTCATAAACATGAGTATTATGATAATATTGGGGACGGAATCATTTCCGGACTGCAGCGGGCTGGCGGGAGACGGGGTTCTGGTCGCGCTCGACGGACTCGGGGAGACCCAGCTTCGAAATTGTGGCCACGTAGCCACTTGCTTCTTCCTGACTGGGGACGTAAGGTGCCGACTACCAAAGTATCGGGCGTGAATACACTCGACAATGAGCCCGAAACCGGCGACGGCACAGGACGCAATTACTTCATTGGCGACCGGTCGTAATACGAACGTAACGGACGACTGTCGTCGTGTAAACCGCCACTTGGTACTTACGTCAGGCTCGCGTCGGGCCCAACCAGTACCGTCAATGATTGGAATCACGACCAGCGTAGGGTTGTCTCGAGGATCGAACCGATCGGTCGGCCGCCACGCCGTTTTGCACCGATTTCGAGGAACACACAGCGGTTCTCGGGAGGGACGACAGCTTCGATGAACGACCCCGAGACGGGCAACACCGCGGCGCTTACTGTACAGGGCGACGCCAGTCAGACCACGGTCCAGGCTCCACGACCGAGTACCGCAGTCGTCACCGCGGTCGCGGACGCCGAGGGCGTCGACGAGACCGACCTGCCGCCCCTCTTTCACGCGATCGATCCCGACGCGCTGGACTCGCTGTTCGACTCGAGGGACGAGCCACCGCACGCGACGCGCACGACCGGATCGATCAGCTTCCACTACCACGGCTACGACGTCACCGTCACCGCGAACGGACGCGTCGAGGTGACGGCACAGCCGTCTCGGTGACCCACAAGTGGCGCTGTAGCGCCATCAGCTCCCGGCCGCTCGCGACCGTCCACGTCGAAGAGCGCCCGTCGAAACGCTGCGTCGGAACGCCCCCGTCACGCGAGACGTCGCAGCCATGGAAATGCAGATGGTCGGTGATGCAGCCGCGGAACTCGCGTGTTGCCGAACCGCGAGACCGATCGAGCCGGCTTCCCGGTACCGAAACGCAATGGTTTTGCCCACTCCAGCGGAAGTCTGGATAGATGGTCTCGCGATCTGAAATCGAACGCGTCGTCGAGTCCCACGGCTCGTCGGCTCTCTCGACGGACACGGTCTTCGAGGTCCTCGCCGAGCGACGGCGTCGGTACCTCTTAGGGAGTCTGGCCGAGCACGGCTACTCCCTGACGCTCGCGGACCTGGCAGACGAGGTCGCCTCCCGGGAGTACGACGCCCATATCACGGAGATTCCGGAGGATGACGTGCTTGAGATCTACCTCTCCCTGTACCACCAGCACGTTCCGAAGCTCGCTGACGCCGACGTCGTGGCCTACGACCAGGACCACGACCTCGTCGCGCGCGCCGAGAACGCGGCGGTCCTCGAGCAGGTGATGGACCTCGCCATCGAGGGGTAAGCGACGGGGCTATTATCGACGTTGATAGCGCGACGCGAGGGTATTTGTAGCCCGCCGGAAACGCTTAGGTAATGTCGACAGCCGACGCCGAGTGGGGCCGCTTCGAGGAGGTGTCGTTTACGGCGGGCGGCTTCACGCGGGCCTGGCTCGTCGCGCTCGCTGCATACGGCGTCGGCGACGTCGTGACGACGATCGCGCTGGTCTGGTTCAGCCCGTTCCACGTCGAGGCGAATCCGATTATCGCCGCGGCCATCTCGGCCTTTGGCGGCGGCGGGTTCCTGGCTCTCAAGCTGTTGGTCCTGTACGGGTGTCTCGCCATCAGTCTCTGGGGCGGTCTGGCCGACGAGGACCCGGTGATCTTCTACGGCCCGCCGCTGGTTCTGGGGGCGATGGGCCTGTTCGCGACGGTCCACAACCTGAGTCTGTTGCTCTGAGGGTCCGTCAGGTTCCCAGCGCCTTCAGGGTAAACGTGAGGTCGAAGACGACCCCGTCGCTCTGGATCTCGTTCCCGGTCGACGCGGGCACGTGCCAGTCGACCACGATTTCGGCTTGCGCCCCAGGATCGAGAACGTCGACGTGGCCGGTCCTGTCTTCCTTGGCGAGCGAGGCGAGCGGACGCGGTCCCGACCCCGTCCCGTAGAGGTACGAGTCTTGCGCGTCGGTGCGGTTCACACGAAGCGTCAGCAGCAGGTTCTCTGCCAGTTCTCCCTCGGTTGGGCTGTCGTCGACCGCAGCCTCGGGCTCGGTAACGCCGTTCTCTACGTTGGCCTGAAGATCGACGTCTTCCAGCGAGAGGTTTCCGGAGGCGTTGCCGACGTTCTCCAGGCGCAATCGGTTTTGGCCGTCGTCCCCCGGAGCGAGGTTTGCGTACTGTATCCGGGCACTCGAGTCCCCCTCCGGCGCGAGGTTGGGCCTGTCCTCGCCCCCATCAGTAGATTCATCTCCACCGTTGTCCCCACTCCCGCCTCCACCAGCTCCGCCTCCGCCGTCGTTCTCGTCATCGTCGCCATTCGTCTGGTCCACGGCCACCTCATCCGTGAAGTCATCCCGGGTCGGCGTCGGCGCCTCGTCCGTCGGGGTGGGTGTGGTCTCGTCCTCCTGTGTTTCTCGTTCCGTATCGACGGTTCCACCACCGCCGCCACCTGGCGGTGTGAGCGTCGGTGTTGGCGTGGTTTCCGTGATGTCGAGGGACAGTGTCGAATCGGAATCGTCGCCCTCGGGGAGCCCGCCGATGCCGATCCCGAGGATCACGAGCAAGATTGCGAGGAGTAGCAGCAGCCACCGGCTGTCGATCGGTGTGGGCCCCTCACGTGATGCCATGCCACTCACCTCCGTCGTGGACCGACTGGTCTCGCCGCTGTCCGGCGGGACCATCTAACGGACCTAATCCTTCTGCCCGATCCACCGTCGACGGTCGCGTCCACCCCAGCACGATGTCAGTAGCACCCATTGTCAGATTCACAGTCACTCCACCTGCACCGACCGCCGCCTACGTGAGCGGCCCTCGACTCGATGCCTGCGTTCTCTGATCGGGAATCAAATTCCTACAATAAAAACCCCTGCCGATCGTTCGACCAGGCCACTTCCAGCCAACGATCCTCAATCCGGCGTTCACTCCGTTGAATTACGGATTAGCGACGTGGGCAGGAGAGTATACGATGCGGTGCTCGTGGCGGATTGAAGTTATTATGTCAACCCCGCACTGATCCAAGGTGAAATCGGTCTGGTCGCCGCGTCTCTCCTCCCTGCCGGCATTTGCGTTGCACGAATCAGATCGTCAACAGTTGCAAGACACGTGGCCGACAGTTTCACAGAGGTTAACCATTAGTAGGGAATTAAAATACTAACGAGCGATTAAACCAACGATTATGGCGCCCAACTCGCTCTGACGCGGGTAGGTGGTGCAGGCACGTGGAGCGGTGGCCTGCTGTACGTCTCGAGTGGGGCGCTCTTGGCCAGCTCCAAATCTATGCGTCTCAGGACACGACTCGGTCTCGGTCTGCTGTTCGTAGGGTGCGGTCTCTTGCTCGTGTCCAGCGGCGCGTTCGATTCCGTGTCTGCCGATCGAGTAACGAACTTACGGACGGCCGAGGACGAACATGCGTTACTCGGTATCGACGGGCCGGCGAACGATCAGTTGGTTTTCGATCCTGACAACTCTCTCTGGTGCGAGCAAGATGGGGGGGATGGATACTGTCTCTACGTCACGGAAATAATGGAGTTCACCGACCAAACAGACTACGGACTGAAGAATCTCGATTCCCAGTCGTCGACGTCTGGCGATGCTTCATTCGTCCTCGGCTGGCGAGAGGGGGACATATCGTACGGGTCTGAAACAGTGTACGGGGTGTTCTCCTGTCCATATCGAGGTCAACAACGAGCTGCTTCCGGCGACGTATCGCTCTATCTGACAGCTACCGGCGAAAATTTGGCAATCAACACGACCAGAACTGTTTCTGTCGAGTGCGAGAGTCGAATAGGGCCTGATAAATCGAACGACGGCTCGGGTAACAGTCCCGGCAACAGTCCGGCGGACGTCCCTCAGGGTGCTCCCGATCCATAACCGATTGGTTCGCACCGGATCGCATGGGACTCACCGCCGCCGGATCCTCGTCCAGAACCCCACTCCATTTCTCAAACGCATTCGTAGCGTTCCGAACCCGAAGACCTTGCCAACGATTACAAGGGTCACCCCCACCAGTACGACGTTGATAACTCCCAGTGCAGCCAGCGGGTGAATACTGTCGAGGAACCCGAGCGCCGAGGGCGGCAACACCAGCAAGTACCGGTGCTGGCGGACCTCCGCCACAGCCCGTCCACCGGGCGGCGGGGCGTCCATCGTGACCTGCACGGTCGCGTTCGCCTGGGGCCCCAGTACCTGCGGTGATTCCGGGACACTGGCGTTCCCACCGACTGCGTCGAAGGACATCGCGACGGGAATGACCCCGTAGTTCCGGATGGAGTAGTCCCACGTCGCTGGCTCTCCGGGCTCGATGTCGGGACTGTCCGCGACGACGTCACCCTCGACGACGAGGTCGCTGGACCCCGCTGGCAGGAGCATGGCGGCGTTGGCGGGCAGCAGGATCACGACGAGGAAGACGACAGTCAGTTTCTGCATGTCGATGGTCCCGCTCCGCGAGCGTGATCGCGACCGGTCGCGCGACGGGCCGGACCGCGCGTCCTGGATGACAGTCAGCGCCATCACGACGGCGCCGAGCGTCACGAGGAAGATGCCCGCACTCTGGGTGCCATACGGAGGTCCGAGACCCAGGAGACTCGCGATCTGTTGCTGGACGGCACCGACGACGCCGCGGACGAACAGCACGAGCGCACCGAGGTAGGGGATGGGAATCACCCAGTCGCCGACGGAGAGGGCGTGTGCGACGATCTGGTTCTCGGTGACGAGCGGTTCGCCGCCGTCCTGGTCGGTGAAGGGATTGGCGTCGCCCTTGGTGACGTACCCGTCTGCCGTCTCCCGGACGACGCGGTGAGTGGTCAGGCCACCGCCGTGGAGGGACTCCGCCTCGAAGACCACGACGTCGCCGGGCTCGGCCTCGCCGGCGACGACGTCGGGCACCGCGACGAACCCGTCGCCGGGTTCGAGGGCTGGCGACATGCTCCCCGTCTCCACGAAGCCAAAGAGGATGGGCTGGCCGAGGACGGCGCCGAGGATCATCGCGACGGCAGCCGCGAGGAGGAGCCCCTCGAGGATCCGCCCGGCGGTGCTACGGACCGACACGCATGATCGTGAGGAGTCGGTTCACATAAGGGTTCTACTGGTGGGGTACGTGGCGGGTAGTCAGCCAGTAAGGGAACCGCCGGTGAGGCGGGCGTCGACCTGGAGCGTCGCGTACACGCTGATGAAGCCCAGCGCGTACCCCAGCAGGTGGACGTAGAGGTTGACGACGCCGCCGGCGAGGGTCGGATCGCCCGGGAACGCCACGAACTGGATGCCGACGAACAGGATGCCCGCGGCCGTCGCCAGTTCCAGGTAGCCCGGCAGGCGCGCGGTCGCCCGCGCGGCGGGACGAAAGCGCCCCTCGTCCAGCGCCGCGATCCAGAACAGGAGGGCAGACAGCAGCGTCGCAACGACGAGCCCGGCCGTCCCCAGGAGCACCGTCGCGTTCGCCGGGACGACGGATTGGACGCTCAGGACCGCGATCAGTGCCAGCCCGAGGAAGAACGTCGTCGGCGCGACCATCTCCCGTGGACCCACGTCGAAGTGGACCTCGAGGTACTCCGCGATCGCGATGGGTAGGTACCCGACGAACGCCAGCACGACGCCAGAGAACCCGACGGCGTACGACGGCCGCGGAATCGCGAGGTTCAGGGCGGAGAGCAGCGGCGGGAACACCGCCACGAACGTGACGAAGACGATCCAGAAGCGGCCGCGCGTGTCACTGAGAACACTCAGAGCGTAGACTGTCGGCAGGACGAGGGCGTAGCCGACGAGATTGACCAGCAGGTGGGACCCGGAGAGGTGGACGAACGGCGCCGCGTACGCCGTCAGGAGCGTCGGGTCGCCGTACTCGAAGACGAATCCTCTGCGGAGTGGTTCCGGGAGCATGAACACGCCGAGCAATACCAGCGGGACGAGCACCAGCGCGGCGACGTCGCGCGGGCGAGCGAGCTGTCCGACCCGAGCGGACAGCGCTGCTCGATTCTCGGCGGTGGTACTCACGATCCAATCCTCGTGTGAATGGAAGTTCGAGGGCAGCAAAACCCTTGTTCTCCGATTTCAATATGTGATAGCTGTGGCCGGTCACACCCTCCTTCAGCCCACGAACTGGTGGCCGACGGCCGGTGACCCTGTCACCCCTCCGTGTGACCGTCGGGCCCACACCGGATCGTGAGGGGGCCACCGTCGTAGTCGGCGGCGAGGGCCACCGAGAGGGTGATGGACTCCCCTGGTGCGAGCGTGAGCTGCTCGGCGCGGACGTCGAGGGGCCGCTGCCCGGCAGTCACTGTCGCCGCGTCGGGGGAACGACCGGTCACGTCGGCCTCGACCGCCAGTGGCTCCTCCCCGGCGTTTTCGAGCGTCACGACGGCGTCGAATGACACCGAATCCCGGGAGTCGCGGTCCACCCAGACGCGGGTCTTCTCGAAGGAAAAGACCACGGCGCCGTCGTCTTCCTCGTAGGTGTCCTCGGGGAAGGCCCCGGGAAGGACGCGCAGGTCGGACGCCGGTGGGACTTCCACGCGGATCGTCGACGACCGCAGGCGTCGGTAGGCGAAAAATCCCAGCGGCAGGAGCACGAGCGCGGCCACGAGACCGAGGAGGGGCAGCCACGGGAACCCACCTACCTCGGGACTGGGTGTGTCGTCAGAGTCCGGCGGCGCATCCGTACTACCGGGGTTCTCGGCTCCAGCGCCGTCCGGCGTTGGGCCGCCACCACCCGGTGGTGCATCCCCTGGTTCGCCCGGTGGCCCTGGCGTCGATCCGGGGCTTCCGGCGCCGCCTCCCGGCACGCTCCCGCCCCCGCCGCTGACGGGCTGTGGCGTGGTTTCGTTCGGCAGGAGCGCCGTCACTGTCACGAGGTCGCCGGTCGGCGACGCGTCGCGCGTGTCGACACGCATCCCGACGGTCACTGTGTCCCCGTTCGAGAGTCTGACCGCGTTCGATCGGCTGGTGATGGGGCCACCAGTGTCCATCCGGTAGAACGAAATGGCGCTCGAGGGGGATTCGATCCAGATTCGCGTCTCGTCGTCGAGCGTCGACGTGACGGTGAACACTGAGTCGATGGTGGTCACGGACCGTTCGTTGAGCCGCGAGACGTCGAGGTAAATCTGCCCGGAACCGTCGATCGAGGCGTAGGCGTTCCCGTTGGACGTGTTTGCGGGATTCAGGGAAATGCCGTCTGCAACTCGATCGCCCGATTGGGCAGCGACCGTGGAGACGGCCACGCCGAGGATGACGACGACCAGACCGACGACGAGGAGCTTCCGGGCCATGGTCACGGACTTCTCGGTCGTAATGGCTGGAGCCCACGCCAGATCGGTCGGCCCAGGCGATACCGACGCGTCGCCGTCCCCGCCGACCACGCGCTAGGGGCGCGGTGGACGGTGACCGAGGGCCGGAAACGAACTGCATTCATCGTGAACTCTCAGTGTGACGTGCGGTCGTCGGACGCTGTGTGGCTGCGAAGCTATTCGGGTGGGGCTACCGGCCTGGAACCGGATTGGACCGATCCGTGGACGAGGGTCCGCTCTCGCCCGACGTCTAAGAGTGGGTTACGACGAGGTCGAATTCGCGGTGAAGGTCATCGATTCCGGGAAATTATTCGCGCCGTCGGTATCGATGACGATATCGAAGTGTTGGGAGTTCGCCGACCCGATATTTACCGATTGCGAGGGGCCGATAGCCGTGTTATTTCCAGCAATCTGGATGTCGAGCGAATCCCCTGTTCCGCTCACCGAAAGGGCGACCGGGTCATCACCGTTGTTGGTGACGTTTAGCGCCCGATCGAAACGCGTAGTCGCGTTCTCGTTGAGGTTCGTTTGATTGAGGGAGATTACCTTGGCACCACTGTCAGCGGTCTGGTTTTGGATAATGCCGTCTGCGCCATCGCCAGCAGAAAAGGCGAGCAAGGCGCTCGAGTCACCATTGACGCCCAGATCGACGCCCCTGGTAGCTTCCACCTGCGTGAACGCCCCACTGCCGAGTGCGAGTCCGCTCACGACTGCGACCAATGCGATTCCGACTAACACGTTCTTGCGACTGAGTCCCATGATCATTCCACCCTGTGAGGTGTAGTCTCCACTCCCCACGGACCCCACTTCAACGCCGCAGACGGTTCAGGCCCTCACGGGCCCCCAGAGCCGGCTCAGGCCCGCTCTGAAGGAATTCAAGCCCTCCTTGAGGGCCGTCTGGCCCCGCACCTGACCGAGCGAACCGTCGGTCAGTCCGGTCACGGCTCCGGATATCATCGGCAAATTCATGTGCACTGCTCAGTTTCTTCCTGACACGTCGCTGGTTTCAGAATGGGCAGGACCGACGTCTCTCGTGACGAACTCTTCCAGCTGCTGAGCAGTCAACGCCGCCGGTTCGCGCTGCACGCCTGTCGGGCAGCGGAGACGCCGATCAGCCTCTCGGATCTCGCGGAGCGCGTCGCGGCCTGGGAGTACGGCAAGGACGTCGCCGACGTCACCTCCGAGGAGCGCCGGCGCGTCTACACCTCCCTCCAGCAGACCCACCTCCCGGCGATGGAGGAGGCGGGGATCGTGAAGGTGGAGGACAAGGCCGTCGATCTGGCGGACGGCGCGGACGCCTTCGAGGTCTACCTGGAGGTCGTCCCCGAGAACACGATTCCCTGGGGGGTCTACTACCTCGGGCTGTCGGTCGTCGCCGCGGCACTCCTCGCGCTGGTCGCCGTCGGGGTCTATCCCGACTCGATCCCGGACCTGGCCTGGGCAGGACTCGTCGTCGCCATGTTCGGCGTCTCGGCGGTCGTTCACCTCTGGCGCGAGCGCAAATCCCGCCTGGGCTTTGGCGGCCCTCCGCCCGACGCGGACTCGTCGTGATGCCGGGACGGGTCATCACTCGGGTCGCAGTCGTGCGGTTCGTGGGCAGTCGACGGACCGCCACGCATTTACGCCGTGGCGGGAGAACGGAGGGAGCATGAGCGCAGGGGACGGGCCGTCTCGACGGGACCGGATCCTGTTCCTCCTCGCAGAGAACGAGGCCCTGGTGTTGGCGTGCTGCCTCTTGCTGGTGCTGGGCGGCGGCTTCGTGGCCTACCAGGCCCACACCGCACCGGACACGACGACCGAGCAGCGCGTGGCCGGGACCTGGACGACGAACACCACCGTCGACCACGCAGCCGTCGTCCGGGATCCGTCGCTGGCGTTCGAAGAGGGCGCGGTCCTCCGGAATCGGTCCCTCTACTTCCGCAGCACGACGCCGATTCTCGAGGGGGCCGTCAGCGTGACCCACGAGGGGTCGCCGAGCGACGTGTCGACGACGACCGACCTCCGCCTCGTCGTGCGATCGGTCGACGGCGGTGAGAACGGCCGGGTTCTCTGGGAGATATCCGAGCCAATCGACACGGTCCGGTCGACCGGCCCCGGCCCCACCCGCGTCCCCTTCGAGGTGAACGTCACCGAGCAGGTCGCGACGGCCGCCCGGGTCCAGGAGGACCTCCAGACGACCCAGGGGCAACGGCAAATCCGCCTCGTCGCCGAGACGCGGACGCAGGCAACCGTTGCGGGCGAATCCCGGAGCCAGCGCCGGCGAGACGTGGTCCGGATCCAGCCGCGCGGCGGCCTCTACCAGGTAGATCCGGCCAACGCGGGGGAGCAGACCGAGACGGTCCGGGAGACCGTGACAGTGCCCATCGAGACCGATCCCCTCCGGACTTACGGCTCCCTGGCCGTCGTTGTCGTGGGCCTCGTGACCGCGGTCGTGATCCGGTGGCTCGACCGTGAGGGGAGACTGGCGGTGTCCCCCGCCACGGCGACGGCCATACAGAGTGCGACGGAGCGGGAGTCCTTCGACGAGTGGATTTCGCGAGGATCCGTCCCCCCACCGGACGACGACGAGCGCGTCGTCGACGTCGACTCCCTGGCAGACCTCGTCGACGTCGCCATCGACTCCGACCGGCGGGTCATCGAGGACGCGAGTGGCGAGTACGTCGTCCTCGACGGCGCGACCCGCTACCGGTTTCGGTCCGACGGGGCCGGGGTCGCCACGCCGTCTGCACAGGTCGGTACCCCCCAGTCCGGGGCTGTGTCCCCAGACGGTGCCACCACGCGTGACGGCGCCACTGGATCGAATCCGGGCGACGGCAGCAGTCCAGCAGACGGGGATACCTAGCGATTCGACCCTGGACGGACCGGTGTGCTATTCAGGGTCGGCGCGCCTCGTCTCTGCCATGGACAAGGCGACGCTCCGCGAGACCGTCTGGGACGATCTGGAGGAGTCCGGCGTCGCACGGTTCCCCTTCCCGCCCCACGGTCGGATCCCCAACTTTGCCGGCGCGGACGAGGCCGCAGACCGACTCGCTGCGACTGACGCCTGGCAGCGCGCCGGGGTACTCAAGGCCAACCCCGACGCGCCCCAGCTACCGGTCCGCCGTGCGGCACTCCGCGCGGGTAAGACGGTCTACATGGCAGTCCCCCGTCTCCGTGACGAGGAGTGTTTCCTCCGGCTGGATCCCGACGAGGTCGAGGACGTCGACCACGCGACGACGGTCGGGGGGTCGGCCGACGTCGGGGTACCGGTGCGTCCCGACGACGTCGAACCCGTGGACCTGATCGTTGCCGGGAGCGTCGCCGTCACGGCCGACGGCGACCGCGTGGGCAAGGGCGAGGGGTACAGCGACCTGGAGTTCGGCGTCCTGCGCGAGTTCGGCCTGGTCGACGACGAGACGATGACAGCCACCACGGTCCACGAGCGCCAGGTGGTCGACGCGGACGTCCCGACCGCAGACCACGACGTCCCCGTTGACCTGATCGTCACGCCGGACGGCGTCGTACGCTCGGCGTCGTCCCCAAAGCCCGCCGGGATCGACTGGGAGGCGCTCTCCGAGGACCGTCTCGAGGAAATTCCGATTCTCGGCCGTCTCCACACGTAAGCGCCGAGCCCGCTCGCCCACGACCGACCGCCACTCAGCACCTCCCACCTGGCGACGACTCGGCTCTATCTGGCACAGAGTATTCAAGAAATAGCCGAAGAACTCGTTAAATAAGGTAGCACATTAGAATATATCGGAACGATATTTGTGGTATATTGGCAGAAACAACCTGTTTGTCCAGTACTGATAAGTACGAGTAACACGGTGTCTCCATATGATCGACGTGCCCGTCTCCGCCGTCGCGACAGCGCAAGTCCCGCAACTCTCCCCGACCGACACCACCGTCGAGGCGGCCTCGCACCTCCGGCGGCCCGGCATCGAGGCAGTGCTCGTCTGCGATTCGCCGGGCTCGGTCGACGGCATCGTGACGGAGTCGGACATCGTCGCGGTCGTGGCCGAGCGCGGCGGCGAGCGGCCGGTCGAATCGATCATGTCTGCGCCGGTCGTGACGGTGCCACCGGCAACGTCGATCGGTCTCGGGGCGGACCGCATGCGCGACGCGGGGGTCGCCCGTCTGCCGATCGTCGACGAGGACGAGGTCCACGGCCTCGTGACGCGGCGTGCCCTCGCACCCTACCTCTCCCGCCACCGCCTGGAGATCGATTGGCAAGACGACCCGCTCTCGCTGGACTCGGGCGACGCCGACCCCTCCGAGGTCGCGACCGAGTGATCGCCCGGGATTCGGTCGTGTCGGTTCGCGGAGCGCCAGTTGGGAGCCCGGACTGCTGGCCCGCCAGCGCGTGCACGGAGTAGTCGCGTTGCGGGGGGCCGGGCCCGGCACCGTTCGGGGCTCCGCGCGTTCCCAGAACTCCATCGCGCAACCCTTATTCGCCGACCGACCGACGACTCGACCATGCAGATCGCGCTACTCGGCGGCACCGGCGACATCGGCGAGGGCCTCGCGCTCCGGCTGGCCTACGACACCAACCACGACGTGATCGTGGGCTCCCGCGACGCGGAGAAGGCCGAGACGAAAGCCGAGGAGTACGAGACGGAACTGTCGAGCCGGGGGCTGGACGTGACCGTCGGCGCCGCCGCGAACCCGGCGGCCGCCGCGGACGCGGACGTCGTCGTCTGCTCGGTTCCTGCCTACCACCTCGCGGACACCATCGAGTCGGTCGCGGATCGACTCGCGGACGACGCCATCCTGGTCTCGCCGGCGGTCGGGATGAAACGCGACGAAAACGGCGTCCACTACAACCAACCGGGCGCCGGGAGCGTCACCCAACTGGCGGCCGCTGCGGCGCCCGACGGCGTCGCCGTGGTCGGGGCCTTCCACAACCTCGCCGCGGGCAAACTGGCGAACCTCGACGCCGACCTGGACTGGAACGTGCCCGTCGTCGGCGACGACGCGGACGCGAAGGCGCTCGTGATGGACGTGACCGCCGGCATCGCGGGGCTCGAACCCCTCGACGCCGGCGGCCTGGCCAACGCCGCGGAAGTCGAGTCCGTCACGCCGCTGCTGATCAACCTGGCCGCGAACAACGATCGGCTCCACGACCTGGGCGTCCGGTTCGACTGAGCCGCGGTGGACAGTCTCGCTCCTGCAGCGCCACACCGAGTGGCCACGCCAGCGTCCCGCGACTCTCTTTCTCTCCATCCCTCGATCTGGCCGAACGTCCTATGGAAGCGAAGTTCGCTCCTCGTTCTCGACTCTCTGCGGCGGTAAGTGATACGAATATAAGGATTCTAGGGGATACAGTAACTGATTGTTGGAAAGATACTTGTGGGGGCGGACGAACGTACGAACTGTAATGAGCGTTCACGACTCCCCGTCCGGCTCAGTATCGCCCGTCGACTCCTCCCGGCCCACCGTCTCGGCGAGCTACCTGCCGTGTCGGCACTGTGGTGAAGGGTCGCTGGTCTACGACGAGGCCCGTGGCACGAGCGTCTGTCGCTGCTGTGGCGAGACGGACGACTGACGACGTCCCGGTCTCCCTGGCGCTCGGTGCTCGGCCTCTCGCCAGCGCGCAGTCGGTGACGAAAAAGTCGCGGTCAGGCGGTCGCCTGTTCGAAGGCCGTCTCGATGTCGTCTGCCTGCGTGACGCCGACGAAGCGCTCGACGATGCCCTCATCGGTCTCGACGATCAGGGTCGGGAGCGAGCGGACCTGGTACTCGTTGGCCACGTCCTGTTCCTCGTCGACGTTGATCTTCTCGAACTCCACCTCGGGATACTCCTCGGCCAGATCCTCGAGGATCGGATCCTGGGTCTTACACGGCCCACACCAGTCTGCGTAGAAGTCCTTGAGTGTGACAGTCATTGCTCGGAATCTACAGCAAACCTTGCCCCCGACCCGGGTTAAGGGTTTCCACTACCCGCGCTTTGGGGCGGTTCGCCGCGCCCCGTTTCTCCTCGCCGCTCCCTGCTCCCTCGGAGATGCGTCCGCGGGATGGGCAGCGGCGGACGGCATCGATCGAAACACTTAGTCCGGGGCGCCAGGAACCAGTGCACATGAGCAGCAACGACGGCGGCGGCCTCATGTCGAGTGCCGGGCTGGTCCGGTACTTCGACGCCGAGGATCGCAACTCGATCACCATCGATCCCCGGACGATCGTCGCCTTCGGCATCCTCTTTGGCGCCCTGGTCCTCGTGCTGAACGCTTTCGCGTAATCGTCAGCGCGCTTTCCAGCGGCCTGTCACCCGTCGGCGTTCCGGAAGCCGCGTCGACGCCCGCCGAGGTCACGGCCGCCCAGGGGTTTGGACTCCTGGCGTCCCCCATCGACAGATCCCGAGGAGCTTTGAGCCTCGCCCCCCGATCCGGCGCGTAATGACCGTCCGGATCCGCGGGATCTACGCCACCGCGCTGACTGAACACCTGGAGGGCGTGGTGCAGGCCTCGCCGGCCATCCGCGAGCGCTTCGACGGGGACCTCCCGCCGGCCCCCGCGGCCGCCCGCGTCGAGACGACGAGCGACCGGCAGGGCGTCGGCGTCCACGGCGACCCAGACCGCGTCGCGGCCGTCGGGGACCGCCTGGCAGACCTCGGCCTTGACGCGCTCGCCTGGGATGCCGCCCTTCCGGCCGGTGCCGTCTACGCTGGCGAGGTCACGGAGACGCTCGGCAGCGGGGCCGTCGTGGACGTCGGTGACGGGATCGGCTTCCTCCCCTACTCGGCCAGCACCCGGCGGATCGAGGAGGGGGACCGCCTCCGCGTGCAGGTCCGCGACCCCGCGCCGCCGTGGGTGGACGACCGACCCGTCCTCGACACGGACGTCCGCGTCGAGCGGGGGCTCCTGACGCTCCACCGGGGTCGGACCGAGTCTACGGGCGGCCCCGCGCTCGTCGACGTCCTGCCCGCCGACCCGCCGCACGGCTGGGCGGCGTCCTGGGATCCGATGGCCGACGACGCGGACCTGGACGCGCTCGGTGAGGCCCTGGACGGCGCGAGTGACCTCGCCGCGAGCGTCGACCGGGCGCTCGCCGACGCCGAGTCCCCGGCCGACCACGCCCCCGGATCCTACTGGGCCGGCGACGCGACGCGCTGGGTCTGGTTCGGCCGCGAGACGCGGTTCGCGCTCGACGAGATCCGGCGGGACGTCACCGACACGATGCAAGGCCACCACCGCGTCAAGGCGGGGACGGACGCAGCGAGCGCGGCCGTCGACTTCGTCGAGGCAGTCTGCCCGGGCGGCGGCCGCGACTCCGACGCCGAGTTTCCGTTCGGCGCGACCACGCGGCAGTTCGGCCCGACCCAGGGCGACGCCGTCGCTATCGGCCACGGCAAGCCCGACGGGCGACGGATCGAACTCGGGACGGCCACCGTCGCCGAGTACGACCCTGCGGGCTCGGTGACGCTCCGTCGCGAGATGTCGCCGGGTGGCACCTACGACGGCCTCGGTATCGAGCGACGGGCCGGCGACGTCGCCGTCACCGAGATCAAAGAGGGTCGCTGGTGGTACCCGACGGTCTACCGGAGCGAGGCGGGCGAGCGCCGGGGGACCTACGTCAACGTCTGCACGCCGGTCGAGGTGTTCCCCCGGGAGGTCCGCTACGTCGACCTCCACGTCGACGTGGTCCGCCACGCGGACGGGGCCGTCGAGCGCGTCGAAGACGACGAACTCGACGACGCCGTCGAGGCCGGGTACGTACCCCCCGACCTGGCGGACAGAGCCCGCGACGTCGCCAGCGCGGTCGAGAACGCCCTCTCGGGGTAAGGCCGGCGACACGTCCTTTGTACTTGACGTGGTATGATACCACATGGCAACCGACGCCGACCAGCCACCGGACGTCACGGACGCAGAGCGCGCGGCCCTCCACCGCGTGGAACTGGCCGTCGAGTGGCTCCAGCGCGCGCAGGGGAACCTCATCGCCTTCCACCACGCCGTGGGCCACGCGATGGACCACCTCGCCGAGGCCGAGACCGAACTGAGAGACTGTGGCGAGGGCGACCTGGCCGACGACCTGCGCCACGACTACCTGCCGCGGGGCGTCGTCGACGAAGAGCGCTGGTCCTACGACGTCCTGGAGAGCTACCAGGCCGGGTTCCTCCGTCCGATGGTCGACTTCGAGCGACGGTCCCGGGACCGCATCGCAGACGGCCACCGCCACGTCGCCGAGCGGCGGCAGGAACGCGAGTGGAAGCGCCGCGCCGGGGATCGGTGACTGCGGATTCACGGCCGAGTTCGGCCCGCATGGCCAGCGTTGATACCGCGCGCGCCCGAAGTCCCGGCCATGATCGAACCGGACCTCTCGGATCGCGTCGCACTGGTCACGGGGAGCGCGACGGGCGTCGGCCACGAGATCCTCCTGTCGCTCGCGGACTGCGGTGCAAACGTCGCCGTCCACTACCACACGAGCGAGGCCGAGGCGGAGGCCGTTGCCGACAGGGCGCGCGAACGGGGCGTTCGCGCGACCACCGTCGCTGGCGACGTGACCAGTCCCTCCGAGGTCGAAGACCTCGTCGACGCAGTCGAGGCGGACCTCGGCCGCGTCGAGGTCCTCGTGAACAACGTCGGCGCCTTCGCCCCCGAGCACTGGAGCGACCTGTCCTACGACACCTGGCGGACCGTGATGGAGACGAACCTCGACGGCACCTACCTGTGCTCCCGGGAGGTCCTGCCGGCGATGCGCGACGCGGGCTGGGGTCGGATCGTCAACGTCGGCTACGCCAGCGCCGATCGGGGACTGGTCAGCCCGAAGAACTTCCCCTACTTCGCCGCCAAGACCGGCGTCCTCATGTTCACGCGCATGCTCGCGGCCGACACGCAGGACGACGGGATCACCGTCAACGCCGTCTCGCCGTACGTCGTCGAGAACTCCGAGGAGTTCCCCGACGACCTCCCCCGGGACCGACCTGCGCAGTTCGAGGACGTCACGCAGGCCGTGCGCTTCTTCCTGGAGGAGGACAGCGACTACCTGAGCGGCCAGAACGTGGCGGTCGACGGCGGCTGGCTGCCGGAAACGGTGTGAGGAGCGGTGGCGACGCGGACACTCGCCGCCGTCAGTTGCCCTGGATGGCGTCGATGACCATCGCGCTCGCGACGACGGCCTCCTTGGGGACGGTGCTGGCGTCTTCGACCGTGATCTGGTAGCGGTCCTTCAGCGAAATCTGGCCGTCGATGGACCCGACGTGGCCGCCGTCCGCGTCCGTTATCTCGTACTTGTGGGGGATCAGCTCGCCGAAGGGGATCGCGTTCCGGGCGATGGTGACCACCGCACCCCGGGAGTCGATCCGCGCGATCACCGCCTCGGTCTCAGCGTCGCGGATCCGCCAGGTGTCCTGCAAGATCGAGAAGTCGTTGTCGAGGACGACGAGGTCCTCGCCGGTCTGGGCGTCGCTGAGGACGTAGTTGCCGGCGACGTCGATGATGCCACCGGCCTTGACGGTGAAGGCGTCGTTGCCGTCCCCGTCGAGGAAGGGGAACTCCTCTTTCATCCTGAAGAGCTTCTGTTTGCCCCGGAGGACGACGTTCCCGTCCGCGTCGTAGGCCCGGTACTTGTTCCGCACCAGGTTCTGCTCGACGGTGTACCGGTCGTCGGTCAGGTCGACGGCCGCGATCTCGACGGACGCGGGGTCGGCGGTCATGACAGTTGGAAGATGGGTTCGGGCCTTCAAGCTTGTTGTTCACGCCCCCGGTATCGCCGGACGGTACCAGGTCGGTCGCCGGGCGACGTCGCCGCCGCGGGCGCTCCCGCCGGAGGAGACCGACAACGTTTCACCCGTCACGCCCCTGGCAGAGACACGAATGACCCGCGAGTACATCGAGGTCCGCGGGGCCGAAGAGCACAACCTCAAGGACGTCGACGTCCGGATTCCGCGCGAGGAACTCACGGTCGTCACCGGCCTCTCCGGCTCCGGCAAGTCCTCCCTGGCCTTCGAGACCATCTACGCCGAGGGCCAGCGCCGCTACATCGAGTCCCTCTCCGCCTACGCCCGCAACTTCCTCGGCCAGATGGACAAGCCCCAGGTCGAGACCGTCGAGGGGCTGTCGCCGGCCATCTCCATCGACCAGAAAGCCGCCGCGAACAACCCCCGGTCGACGGTCGGGACCGTCACCGAACTCCACGACTACCTCCGCCTGCTGTACGCCCGCGTCGGGGTTCCGCACTGCCCCGAGTGCGGCCGCGAGGTGGGCGAGCAGAGCGCCCAGAACATGGTCCGGCGCATCCTCGACCTCCCCGAGGGGACGAAGGCGAAAATCGCCGCGCCCATCGTCCGCGACCAGAAGGGCGCCTTCGCCGACCGATTCGACGACCTCGTCGCCGACGGCTACGGCCGCGTCGAGGTCGACGGCGAACCCTACGACCTCACCGTCGAGCGCCCCGACCTCGACGAGAACTACGACCACACGATCGACGTGGTCGTCGACCGCGTCACCGTCAGCGAGGAGGCCCGCTCGCGGATCACCGACTCCGTCGAGACCGCCCTCGAGGAGGCCGACGGCGTCCTGAAGGTCATCCTCCCCGACCCGCCAGCCGATGCGGAACTCGGTGGCGCGACGGCACGTTCGACCGGAGATCTGGCCGACGCCGAGGCTGGGGACGAGGAGACTGATGGCGAGGACGACCGCCTCGTCGTCGAGTTCTCCGAGGAACTGGCCTGCACGCACTGTGGCATCGACATCAGCGAGATCGAGACGCGCTCGTTTTCGTTCAACAGCCCCCACGGGGCCTGCCCGGAGTGCGAGGGCATCGGCCAGAGCAAGGAGGTCAGCGAGGACCTCGTCATCCAGGACCCGAGCAAACCGCTGAAAGACGTCTTCGAGCCCTGGAGTTATAACCGGACCTACTACAGCCGTCAGCTGGACAACGTCGCCGAGCACTTCGGCGTCGACCTGAACACGCCCTTCGAGGACCTCGACGAGGAGATCCAGCGGCAGTTCCTCTACGGCACCGACGACGTGGTCCACTTCCAGTGGACCACGCGCAACGGGACCCGCGAGAAGACCGAGCGCTTCGAGGGCGTCATCGAGAACCTCGAACGACGCTACGTCGAGACCGACTCCGACCGCGCGCGCGACCACATCGAGGACTACATGGCCACGACGACGTGTCCGGCGTGCGACGGCACGCGCCTCAAGGCCGAGTCCCGGCACGTCCTCGTGGACGGGACGTCCATCACCGAGGTCAACGAACTGTCGATCGGCGACGCGCTGGCGCACTTCGAGGCGATGGAGGCGAACCTGGACGAGCGCCAGACCAAGATCGCCGAGGAGATTCTCAAGGAGATCCGCGCCCGCCTCGGGTTCATGACCGAGGTCGGCCTGGAGTACCTGACGCTCGACCGCGAGGCGGCGACGCTCTCGGGCGGCGAGAGCCAGCGCATCCGCCTCGCGACCCAGATCGGTAGCGGCCTCGTCGGGGTGCTGTACGTCCTCGACGAGCCCTCGATCGGCCTCCACCAGCGCGACAACGACCGACTCCTGAACACCCTCGAAGAGCTTCGGGACCTCGGGAACACCCTCATCGTCGTCGAACACGACACCGAGACGATGCGCCGGGCCGACAACGTCGTCGACATGGGTCCCGGGCCGGGCAAGCGCGGCGGCGAGGTCGTCGTCAACGGCGACCTGGACGCGCTCGTCGACTGCGACGAGTCGATCACGGGCGATTACCTGGCCGGGCGGAAGGCGATCCCGGTGCCGAGTGACCGCCGAGCGGCCGACGGCCACCTCACCATTGAGGGCGCCCGCCAGCACAACCTCCGGGACGTGGACGTGGACCTGCCGCTGGGCTGTTTCACGACCATCACGGGCGTCTCGGGGTCGGGCAAGTCCACGCTAATGCACGACATCCTCTACAAGGGGCTGGCCCGGCAGATGAACGACAACACCTCCGTCGACCCGGGCGACCACGACGCCATCGCCGGGACCGACCAGATCGAGACGGTTCGGCTCATCGACCAGAGCCCCATCGGGCGGACGCCCCGCTCGAACCCCGCGACGTACACGAACGTCTTCGACTACGTCCGGGAACTGTTCGCGGAGACCGACCTCGCGAACCAGCGGGGCTACGACAAGGGCCGCTTCTCGTTCAACGTCAAGGGCGGCCGCTGTGCGGCCTGCGGCGGCCAGGGCACGGTCACCATCGAGATGAACTTCCTCTCGGACGTCCACGTCCCCTGCGAGGAGTGCGGTGGGGCGCGGTACAACGACGAGACGCTGGACGTGACCTTCCGCGGCAAGACCATCGCGGACGTCCTCGACATGTCGGTCGACGAGGCCTACGACTTCTTCGAGAGCCACGGCCAGCTCCGGCGACGGCTGAAGCTCCTCAAGGACGTCGGCCTCGGTTACATGCGCCTCGGCCAGCCCTCGACGACGCTCTCGGGCGGCGAGGCCCAGCGCGTGAAGCTCGCGGAGGAACTCGGCAAGAAGGACTCCGGCGACGCACTCTACCTGCTCGACGAACCGACGACCGGCCTGCACCCCCACGACGAGCGCAAGCTGATCGAGGTCCTCCACCGGCTGACCGACGACGGCAACACCGTCGTCGTCATCGAACACGAACTCGACCTCGTGAAGAACGCCGACCACGTCGTCGACCTCGGCCCTGAAGGCGGCGAGCACGGCGGCGACGTCGTGGCGACCGGGACGCCCGAGGACGTGGCTCGGAACGACGACTCCCACACCGGGCGGTACCTCCGGGACCTGCTCCCGACCGTCGACATGGAGGGGCCGCGGGCGGACCGCGACGTGGCCGCGCCGGCCGCCGACGACTGAACGGGCCTCCTCACTACTCGTTCGCCCCCATCGCGGCGTCAGCGATGAGTCGTTCGGCGCGTCGGAGGAGACTCGCGCTCAAACGAGCGCCGACTTCGTCCATCGCTTCGAGTGCGGCCGTCGCGTCCTCGGGGCTCAGGTGGCCACGTTCGACGGCCCGGACGAGAACACCGATCGACCCAGACACCGGGATCGACAGTGCTTTGCAGGTCTTGCGGAGGGGCTTGTCGTCGGTCAGGACCAGCGAGTCGTCTGCGGTATCGCGATCGGGGGCCGCCGGAGCGAGCGCCAGCGCGAGGAGAGCGATGTCGCCGTCGATTGTGGCGTGTTCGTATCCCTCCGTTTCTTCTTCCGAGAGGGGCTTTCCGAGGTGGCTCGCCGCCGCGTGGAGTGGAGCGAGAGCGACGTCCCAGACCTCGATTTCGTCCGGCGTCCTCGCGGACAGTTCCCGCGCCGCGACGTCGCTGGTCAGTTCGTTCTGGACCAGCTTCGGCACTACCAGTCGGCCGGCGACGTTCGCCAGCGACGAGAGGCGGTCGATTTCGGCGAGCGTGCTGAAGACGCTCGCGTCGACCAGCACGATGCGTTCGTCGCTCATCGAAGCGCCTGGACGTCACTCTCGAGGTCGGCCTCGTCGTAGTTCGTCAGGACGCCGCGCTCGTTGGCCTCGTGCATCATCTCGGCGATGGTGACGCCGGCAATCTCCGCCGCCCCGCGCATCCCGACCTCACCGTCGCGGTATCGCTCGAGGGCGAAGCGAACGAGTTCCTCCTGGGCACCGCGGCGAATCGCTGCCCGAATGGCCTCACTGCGGCTCTCGCCGCGCTGCTTGGCCAGGCGGTCGAGCAGCGCCAGGTCCTCGTCGCTCATCCTGGCGGTGACGTTCTCCACGCGCAATGCAATGTATTGCAATGTAATAAGAATTCGGCGGTTCCGAGACGGTGCGTAGCACGTCTCCAGCGCCATCCTCGAATACGTGGACGACGTAGTGCGTCCATGACCACCGTCTACGGCGCGACCGACGACGCCGTCCTCGTCGCACGAGAAGGCGCGGACGGCACCTGGCGGGTCGACTGGCACCACCCGGCGGACCGACTGGAGTGCCTGGCGGCCAGCCCAGACGTGCCCGACCGCTTCTTCGTCGGTACCGTGGACGCTGGCCTGCTCCGGAGCACCGACGGGGGCGCGTCCTGGGAGTCCGTCGCCGAGTTCGGGGACCACGTGACCGCGGTCACGGTCAGTCCGCACGACCCCGAGGTCGTCTGGGCCGGGACCGAGCCGAGCCGGGTGTTCCACTCCGCCGACGCTGGCGACACCTGGACCGACCACCCGGGATTGACGGACCTCCCATCGGCCGGCGGCTGGTCGTTCCCGCCGCGCCCCCATACCCACCACGTCCGCTGGATCGCGGTCGATCCCGCCGCCTCCGACCGCCTCGCCGTCGCCATCGAGGCCGGCGCGCTCGTCCGGTCGGTCGACGGCGGCGAGACGTGGGGGGATCACCCCGACGGCGCCAGGCGTGACAATCACACCATCGCGACACATCCGGACGCACCGGGTCGCCTCTACACGGCCGCTGGTGACGGTTACGCCGAGTCTCCGGACTGGGGCGAGACGTGGGCCCATCCGCAGACCGGGCTCGACCGGCGGTACGTCTGGAGCGTCGCCGTGGCCCCGGACGACCCCGAAACCGTCGTCGTGTCGGCGGCACAGGGCGCCCGCTCGGCCCACGACCCCCACGGCGAAGCCGGCGTCTACCGGCGGTCGGGCGACGACGCGTGGGAGCCGGCGATGGACGGCTTACCGGGGCCCGAGGGGTGGGGCCGGCCGGTCCTGGCCGCCCACGACGACGGATTCTACGCGCTCTCGAATCACGGCCTGTTCCGGTCGGTCGACGGCGTGACCTGGGGCGACGTCGACCTCGACTGGCCCGACGACCGGCGCGAGCAGTTGCCGCGGGGGCTCGCAGTCGTCCCCTGACCGCTCAGCTACTCGCCGCCGCGCCCCCGATCGCACCGAAGACGACGGGGTAGGCGAGTCCCAGGAGGATCACGCCAGTGGCGAGGTCCGGCGCGACGGTCGCCTGTGCGCCAAAGGCCGAGCGCGAAACCCGGAACAGGAGCAGGCCGACGACCCCGAGAGCGAGGTACCCGAGAGCGACGGTCGCGCCGACGGCGGCGCCCGTCGAAATCGGCCCGGAGAGTGGCCCCACTCGCTGGACGACCAGGAATCCTGCGACGGCCAGCACGACGGCCGGAGTGACGTAGTAGACGATCGTCGGCACGGTCGAACCGAAGTTCGTCAGCCCCGAGAAGCCGTTCGACAGCAGATTGACGGAGTTGGACAGCGTCTGGCCCGCCCCCGACGCCGTCGTCACGGTCTCGACGTTGTGGGCGCTGTAGAGGACCAGGCCGACGAGCTTCCAGCCGCCGTCGGACGTGTCGACGCCGTCCAGGACGACGTAGGCGTAGGTGAGGACGTACACGGCCAGGAACGATGCGACGCCAGCGAGGAATCCGACCGGGGCGTGCTCGCGGAGGGCGTCGGCGGGGCTCGCAGGGCTACTGGACACTACCTATTCCTCGCTCCGGGCGGAGATACGCTTTCGGGCCCCTGGGCTGCGGTGAGACCGCCGACCGGGACCTTCATGGCTCTCCCGAGCGTCGGTGACGCCTACATGCACGACTTCGTCGTGGTCGGCGCCGGCCCCGCGGGCTCGCGGTTTGCCCGGCAGGCCGCCCGCCGCGGCCACGACGTCCTGGCCTTCGAACAGGGGACGGTGGGTGAACCGCTGGCCTGCTCGGGCCACGTCAGCACCGACCTCTGGGAGTTCACGCCCGAGGGCGCCCGCGAGGCCCTGCTCCAGAACGAGGTCTACGGCGCCCGCTTCCACCTCGGCGGCGCCGACAGCCACGCCTACCCCTTCTACAAGGACGAACCGGTCTCGAACGTCATCGACCGCGTCGGCCTCGACCGCGTCCTCGCCGAAGCGGCCCGCGACGCGGGGGCCGACCTCCGCGAGGACCACACCGTCCTCGACGTGACCGAGGGCCGCGACGGCGTCGCGGTCGAGGTCCGCGGTCCCGAGGGCGTCGAGACCCACGAGGCGCGGATGGTCGTGGGGGCCGACGGACCGAACTCCCGCGTGCGGTCGGCGCTGGGCCTCCCCGATCCCGACGAACTGCTCCACGGCGTGCTCGGCTTCACCGACGAGGCCGACCACGACGACTTCGTTGACGTCCACCTCGACGTCCCCCGCTTCTTCGCCTGGCGCATCCCCCGGGGCGAGGCCGGCGTCGAGTACGGCCTGGCGATGGGACCGGGCCACGACGTGCGCGAGCGCTTCGAGGCCGTCACCGCCGACTACGGCGTCGAGACGGACCGGCGCTGCTCCGGGCTGATCCCGATCGGCCCGCCGAAGCGGGTGACCGGCCGACGGTCGCTCCTCCTCGGCGACGCAGCAGCCCAGACCAAGCCCTTTACCGGCGGGGGCATCCGCTACGGGATGATCGCCGCGGATCACGCCGCAGCGCACCTCGAGCCGACCGATCCCGGGACGCTCGGGGACTACGAGCGAGCCTGGCGCGCCGACCTCCGCCGGGAGATTCGGCTAGGGGCGCTCGTCCGGGCGGGCTACTCCCTGCCGGAACCGGTCCAGCGACTGGGGCTCCGGACGCTCTCGGGGAAGATCGGCGTCCACATGGACCGACCGACGACGCTGTTCTCCAGGGAGCACCTCCGGGCGACCCTGGGGCGGTTCCGGCCCTGAATCAGGGGTACTCCGGGAGTCGCGCCGACGTGTCCGAGCCGTGGACGAACGGCACGGAGCGTCGCTCGGCAGGCACCTCGTCACCGTCGACCCTGACCGTCAGGGAGTCGCCGGCGTCCTCATCGACGACGGCGAGCGCGATGGGCGTCTCCAGCGAGGGGCTCTCGACACCACGGGTGACGGCGCCGACGCTCTCGTCGCCGTCGAAGACCGCGGCACCCGTCTCCGGGACCCGGTCGGGTGCCAGGCCGACGAGGCGACAGCCCGGCTGCCCGCGGTTCTCGATCCGGGAGACGATCTCCTGGCCGACGAAACAGCCCTTCTCGAAGTCGACGGCGTTCCGGAGGCCGAGGCGGTTGGGGACCCGGTCGCGCAACTCCGTCTCGAACAGCGGCGTGCCGGCCTCCAGCGTGAGGGTATTCCAGACCGTCTCGCCGAAGGGGACGGCGTTCAGGCCGCGATTCTCCAGCGTGTCGAAGACGTCCGCGACGTGGTCGGTCCCACAGACCACGAGATAGCCCTCCTCCCCGGCGAGGCCGTCGTCGCGGACCACGGTGACGCCGGCGTCGCCCATCGGCCCGCGCACGAAGCTAAGCGGTTCGTCGGGGGTCGTCTCGGTGAAGACGCTGGCGATCTTCTCGGTCGCCTTCGGGCCGTGGACCCCGAAGACCACGACGTCGTCCGTCACCACCTCGATGTCGACGTCCTGGATGAAGGTCTTCCCGCGCCACTCCTCGGCCAGGGGGTTGCCCTCGCCGGGCGGGAGAAAGACCAGCAGGCGCTCGCCGGCGGCGAGGACGTACATGTCGGTCCGGATCGTCCCCTGGGGGTCGAGCAACAGGGCGTAGACGCCCCGGCCGTCGCCCGTCGGTACCGCGTTCGAAACGGCGTCGTCGACGAATGCGTGGCGGTCCTCGCCGGTGATCGCGAGGACGTCGTCCGCGCGCTCGGTGACGCCGACGGCGTTGCGGACGGCGTGGTGCGTGCGCTCGGGGCGGCCGTAGTGGTCGACGACGCGACGGCCACCCCGCTCTGTGTAGGTGGCGCCGTGCCCGTCGTGGACCCCCTCCAGACTCGTCATACCAGCCGGTTTGGGGCCACCGGAGTAAAGTCCCTCGGGGTCAGTCGCGCCGGCCCAGACGGACCAGCACTGCGAGGACAGCGAGTGCCGTGACTGCGCCCGCCACGCCGAAGCCCGGTCCGATCCCCCCGTCGGTGCTCGTCGCGGTGCCGTTCACACGTTCCGTCCCGTCGGCCTGGACGCCCTCGACGGTGGTCGAGGACTCGATACCCTGGTAGACTGCGCGGATCGTCACGGTGCCAGCCGACTCGATCGGCACGTCGGCCTCGCCGTCGGCATCGGTCCGCACGATCTCCGCGTCCTCCACGAGCAGGGGGACGTCCTCGGCGGGTTCGTCGTACTCGTTGATCACCGTCACTCGCGTCGTCTCGCCGACGACGACGCGCTGGTTCGCGGCGGCGACCTCGAGTGAGGGGGTCCGGCGCATGGACACGTCGTACTCGATGTCGCCCTGGGTGACCGGCAGCGTCCGCTCGGCCGTCCGGTAGCCGTCCTTCGAGACGGTCAGGTCGTAGTCGCGGTTGACCGGCAGGTTGGTCGTCACCTGCCCGTCCGACAGCGTGACCAGCGAGGTGCCGAGGGGCTGGACGTCGATCGTCGCGTTCCTGATGGCGCGTGGCTCCTCGAAGTGATCGTCGGTGACGTTGAACGTGACCTGAACGGTCCCGCGCTGCAGGCTGACCGCGCGCTCGGTTCCCTCGTCGACGCCCAGGGTGAGTCGCTCCCGGTAGAAGCCGCCCTTGGAGACGACGACGTCGTAGGTCCCCTGCTCGATCGGATCGAGCGTGGCGACGCCGTCCGCGTCGGTGGTGGCCGAGACCGCCGTCTGGCCGTCCTCGAGGAAGCGGACCGACGCGCCGCTGACCGGGCCGCCGTCGCCGGTGACGCTCACCGTGGCCGCGCCGCGCTCACCCACGCGGACGTCGACGTGCCGGGACTGTGCGTTCTCGACGGTCACCGGCTGATTGCGGACGTACTGCTCGTGCTCGACGGTGATCGTCACGTCGGCGCCCTCGGGGACGTCGAGCAGGGCCTGGCCGTTGGCCGCCGTCGTCTCGGCCGTCGAACCGCCGTCCCAGGTCGCCGTCAGGCTGGCGCCCTCGACCGTCCCGCCGAACTGGTTCGAGACGGTGACAGTCAGCGTGACGTCGTCCGCCGCGACCTGTCCCACGGCTGTCGGACCGAGCGCGGCGACGATCAAAAGGAGTCCCACCAGCGCGGGGACCGACCGTGTCATACCCGGACTGTGACCAACCAGCGGTAAATCTCTATCGGGAGGGCCCTCGTCTCCCGCTCGGCGGGGACCTCTCAGCGTGCCTCCGCCTGGACCCGGTCGGCGAGCGGACCGATCTCCCCCCGGTCGGCCGTCAGGAGCGGGCCGGGCACCGTCCGCGCCATCGCTGCCGTCGCGACGCCGTAGTCGAGTGCTTCGGCCGCCTCGGCGCCGGCCCCGAGGCGCGCCAGGAAGCCGCCGACGAACGCCTCCCGCGTCCCCGTCGGGTCGACGCCGTCGGACTCGAGGGCGTCTCGCTCGTGGACGACGTTCGTCCCGGGCGTGTCGTGCATGACGACCGCACCGAAGGTCGACCGGGTCACGACGGCCATCTCCAGGTCGTACTCGGCGACGACGGTGTTGGCGACCTCCCGGGCCCCGCCACTCAGGTCGAGGACGGTCCGCGCGTCGTCCTCGTTGACGACGAGCACGTCCACGTGGCGAACGAGCCGTTCGAGCAACTGCCGCAGGAAGTCCGGGTCGTGCCGGGCCGGATCGTAGTCGAGGTCGACCGCCGTCACCGCCCCGCCGCCACCGCCGGCGCGCAGCATCGCCTCCGTGGTCTCGGCGGCGGACTCCGACAGGCCCGGCGTGCTGATCCCCGAGAAGACGACGTCGGCAGACTGGACCAGCTCCATCGGCACGTCGCCGGGCGTCGTCAGCGCCGCGGACGTGTCGGCCCGGTCGTGCCACCAGCCGTCGTCGCGCGGCGCGGACCCCGCCTCGTGGTAGACCGTGCCGACGCGCCCCTCGTCACGCCAGGCGACTTCGGTGTCGATGCCGTGGCCCCGGAGCGTCCCGACGACGCGGTGGCCGACAGGCGTGTCGGGGAGCGTGGACAGCCAGCAGCTCTCGGCCCCGAGACAGCCGGCCGCCACCGCCACGTTGCTCTCCACGCCGTCGACGTAGATGTCCGCCCGGTCGGCCGTCGCCAGGCGCTCGTGCCCCGGCGTCGAGAACCGCAGGGCGGTCTCCCCGAACGTCACCAGTTCCGTCATACTACCGGCATTACGACCGACTGGCTTAGTTCCACTGCCCGGCTCGGCACCCGTTAGTCCAACCGGCGCCACACGGGAAAACTGGGCTCAGCCGCCGTGACCGGGGTAGTCCCGCTCGAAGCGCGCCTCGATCTCGTCGTCGGCGAGTTCGACGAGGACCGGTCGCCCGTGGGGACACGCGTAGGGGTTCTCGCAGTCGTCGAGTGCGGCCAGCAGGTCGCGGATCGACCCCTCCGTCAGCGACGTGTTGCCCGTGATCGAGGGATAGCAGGCCAGGTCGGCCAGCAGTTCGTCCGCCGCGGCCTCGACGGTCTCGGCGGCCGCCCGCTCCCCCGAGAGGAGGCTTCCGAGGACGTCTCGCAGGAGTGCCGGATCGGCCGCGTCTGCCACGAGCGAGGGGACCGACCGCACCCGGACGGTCCGGTCGTCCACGGCCTCGGTCCGGAAGCCGAGGCGATCCAGCGCCTCGGTCCGGGCGTCGGCCACCGCGGCCTCGCCAGCGGTGAGTTCGAGGTCCACCGGCGAGGCGAGGGCCTGCGTCGTCACGTCACCCTGGAGCCGTTCCCGGAGCCGCTCGTAGTTGACCCGCTCGTCGGCCGCGTGCTGGTCGACCAGTACCAGGCCGTCGGCCGTCTCGGCGACGACGTACGTCTCGCGGAACTGTCCCAGGACGCGCATCGCCGGCAGCGAGTCGAGGTCGGCAGTCGGCGGGCCGTCGGCCGCGTCGCCGAGCCGCGCCTGGTCGCCCCCCGCCCGGAACTTCCGGTCCGGGTCCTCGTGCGTGCTCGTGGATCCGCGCTCGGGCCCGGCGGCTGTCCCCTCGCGCGCCTGTGACGCGTCTGCGCTGGCCCGGTCCTCCTCGTCCGATGCTCGCCCCACGTGTTCGACGTCGCCAGGATCGTCGCGGTGCGAGGCGTGTCGTCCCGAGCCGACGTCAGCCCGGACCGACTCCCCGTCGCCCGTCGTTCCGGGAGCGTCCCGTTCGTCGACGGCGGTGCCGTCGGTCCCCGTGGGACCGCCGACCCGCCCGTCGCCAACGCCGCCGGGCCTGATCTCGGTCTGGTCGGGAGCCGACTTGCCCCGGGGAGCCCCCGTGCGGAGCAGCCCCTCACGAATGAGCGCCGCGGAGACCGCGGCCTCGACCTGCTCGCGCAGGCCCGCCTCGTCGGCGAAGCGCACCTCCAGCTTCCGGGGGTGGACGTTCACGTCGACGGCGGCGGGATCGACCGCACAGTCCAGCACCGCGAAGGGATAGCGGTCGGGTGCGAGCTGGGTGTCGTAGGCGTCGACGACGGCGTCGCGGACGCTGTTTGCCGTCACGTAGCGTCCGTTGACGAAGGTGTTGAGGTAGTCGCGGCTGGCGCGGTTGGTCTCCGGGTGCGAGACGAGTCCCGAGATGCCCTCGAGGGGCCCCTCGGGGAGTTCGTTCGGCTCGACGGTGACCATCGACTGTGCGACCTCGCGGCCGTAGACCGAGAGGACGGCCGCACGGCGGTCGCCCTGGCCCGTCGTGGCGAAGGTCTCGCGGTCGCCGTGGGTCAGCGAGACGGCCACGTCGGGGTTCGCGAGGGCGTAGCCCGTGACGACCGAGTTCACGTGGGCGAACTCCGTCGAGGGCTGCTTGAGGTACTTGCGCCGCGCCGGGACGTTGTAGAAGAGGTCCGTGACCTCGACGGTCGTCCCCTCGGGACAGCCGGCGGACGAGACGGCCGTGACCTCGCCACCCTCGACGACCAGTTCGGTCCCGCGGTCGCCGCCGCGCGGGCGGGTCCGGATCGTGACTCGCGAGACGGCCCCGATGGCGTGGAGCGCCTCGCCGCGGAAGCCGAGCGTGCCGACGCCGGACTCCAGGTCGTCGATGTCCCTGATCTTCGAGGTGGTGTGTTGCTCGACGGCGGTCCGCACCGCCGCTTCGGACATACCGACGCCGTCGTCGGCGACGCGGATGGCCTCGGTGCCGCCCGCCTCGACGGTGACGTCGACCCGCGAGGCGTCCGCGTCGACGGCGTTCTCGACCAGTTCCTTGACGACCGACGCCGGGCGCTCGACGACCTCCCCCGCCGCGATGCGCTCGACCGTCTGGGGGTCGAGCTGGTGAATCTCGGCCGGCGACGGGTCGGCGTCGGTCATGGTGTCGTGCTGTGCACGCGTTGGGGTGGCCCCGACTTGAGGGCACCGTTCGGTGGAGTCTGGTCGATCGGCGAGCGCCGTGGACTCTACGACACCGTCCGACACGGGGGGCGGCTTGAAGGCGGTGGCCGTCCTGTGTCGTGCATGGACGTCGTCACCACCGACGCCTTCGAGGAGGTCGAAGCGGAACCGGGCGTCTTCCTGGCGCAACTCGCCACGGGGGACGAGATGAGCATCCAGCACCTGCGGATGGCGCCGGGGGCGGTCATCCCCGAGCACAGCCACCACCACGAACAGGTCGGGTTCGTCTACGAGGGCCGCCAGACCTTCGTCCTCGAGGGCGACGAGACGGTCGCCGTCGAACCGGGCGAGTCCTACCACCTGAAGAGCCACGAGCGCCACGGGGCCGAGAACCGAGCGGACGTCGAGATGCGCGCCATCGACGTGTTCAGTCCGCCGCGGCCGAACCCCGACTGGCTGGAGTGAGGGCACGGGTGACGGGCCCAATCTGTGTCGCCGTGGCTCGGGGCGGGTCGGCACACAGTCTTTTACCCTGGCCCGCCGTGTGTTGAACCGTCATGCGAGCCGTCACACTTTCCGAGCACGGCGGACCGGACGTGTTGCAGGTCGAGACCGTCGACCGCCCAGACCCCGGTGCGTCCGAGGTACTCGTCGAGGTGGCCGCGGCCGGCGTCAATCCCGTCGACACCTACTTCCGCGATGGATCGTACGAGCCCGTCGGGCTTCCCTTTACGCCCGGCGTCGACTTCGCGGGGACCGTCGTCGAGACCGGGACCGACGTCGCAGGCTTCGAGGCGGGCGACCGCGTCTTCGGGACCGGCGTCGGCGACGCCAACAACCAGGGCGCCTACGCCGAGTTCGTCTCGGTGCCCGACGACCGGGTCGTCCACCTGCCGAGCGACGCCGACCTGACCGAGGCGGGGGCCGCTGGCGTCGCCGCCGTCACCGCCTGGCGGGCACTGATCGACCACGCGGGCCTGGACCCCGCGGAGTACTGTCTCGTCCACGGCGGCTCGGGTGGGGTCGGCCACGCCGCCGTCCAGGTGGGTGCTGCGGTGAGCGCCCGCGTCGTCACGACGGCGGCGCCCGACTATCACGACACCCTGGACGCCCTCGGCGCGGAGACGGTGCTCGACTACGGCCGCGAGGACCTCGCGGACGCGGTCCGCGACGCGGCAGACGGCGGCGTCGACGTCGTGCTGGACCACCGCCTCGACGACTACCTGCAGTTCGACGCCGACGTGGCCGCGACCGGCGCCCGCGTCGTCGGCATCGGCGAGAACTCGCCCGATCCCGGCTTCACGAACGACGGTGCCGCCCGCTCGAAGGACGTCTCCTACCAGTTCATGAGCATGTTCAACACGCCGGACCTCCGCGTGCCGTTGCGCGGCGTCGGGCACCTGCTGTCGACGGACGGGCTCTCGATCGAGATCGCCCGGAGTTACGACCTTGCGGAGGCCGGCGAGGCCCAGCGCGCGGTCATGGCCGACAGCTTCATGGGAAAACTCGTCATCGAACCCTGAGCCGCCGGGGCGTCACCTGGCGGGCGGCGACGGCCGCCACAGCTCCCGGTAGAGCTTGAGACCGTCGCCCCACTGTTTCCAGGCCGTCTCCCAGGCCTCGCTCGGGGTCAGCGGCACCGACGGCTCCCCCTCCCGGGGGCGCGTCGCGATGGTCGTCCCGCACTCTGGGCACAGGAGGCGGACCCGCCGAGCCGTCTCGACGACCAGCCAGTCGTCGTCGTAGCGGCTCGCGTGCTCACAGTGGGGACAGTGGAGGGTCGCCTTCGGTGAATCGGTCGCCGTCGGGCGGGGACCGGTGGTGGACATCGATCAGGCGTGCTAGGCCGCTCCGGGTTATAAACCAACCGGCCCATCACCGTCGGTCGGGCGGCGACGGTGGCAGTGACGCCGTCAGCGGGGGGTCAGCCCGACGCCGTCGGCCAGGAGTTCGTGCGACCGGAGCGCAGTCTCGTGGTCGGCGACCGACTGCTGGATCATCACCTCGTCGACGCCGACGCGGTCGGTCAGTTGCTCGAAGAGGCCCACGAGCGTCTCCGGGCTCCCCGAGATGGCCCGGGGCCACTCGTCGTCGTCCAGGGTCGCGGGTGTCGGCTCGGGCACGCCACCCAGTTCGTCGATGGCCGTCTCGAGCGTCGGGCGCGCGCCGAAGACGCCCCGCTCCATCCGCTTGTAGACGGCCTCAGCGACCGCGCGCTGGCGCGCGGCGTCCTCGTCGCTGGGCGCGCAGACGGCGTTCACGGCGATCATCCCCTCGGGCTCGTCGATTCCGCCGGCGAGGTCCGAGGATTCGAACGACTCGCGGTAGGTCTCGAAGGCGGGCTCGGCGAACTGCGGCCGGATGAAGGCCGCAAAGCAGTACCTGAGGCCGAGTTCGCCCGCGACGGCCGCACTCGAGGGACTCGAGCCGAGGACCCACGGGACGGGCGGTCCCTGGCCCGATCGCGCGATCTCGAGGTCCGCGTAGGCGTGGCCCTGGGGATACTCGTCGTAGAGGTGGGTCGCGACCGCCTCGATCTTGTTGGCGTGGTCCTCGTCGGGATTCTGGACGTGGCGGTCGACCCCGAGCGCGCGGTCGGCGGCGGGCGAGCCGTTCGCGCGACCCAGGCCGGCGTCGATCCGGCCCGGCGCGAGCGCGTCGAGAGCGCCGAAGGCCTCGGCGACCTTGAAGGGACTGTAGTGGTTGAGCAACACCGCGCCGGAGCCCAGCCGGATCGCGTCCGTCTCGGCCGCGAGGTGCCCCAGCAGGACTTCTGGGGTCGTGCCCGCGATCTGGCTGGCCATGCCGTGGTGTTCGGCCACCCAGATGCGTTCGTAGCCGAGCCGCTCTGCCTGTTTCGCGGCTTCGACCGTGTTCGCGTAGGCGTCGGTCGCCGTGCCGTCGCGCGGGACCGGCGAGAGATCGACGAGCGAGAGGTCCATGGGCGAATTCCGGCGGCGCGCCAGAAACGGTTGACGACTCCGGGATGGGATCGGGACGAGCTGCCGTGGGCGTGCCAGCAGGCCCGGGACGGGACAGGCGTGTCCCGCTGTCGGACCGGCGACGGTGTCACTGCGTCAGTCCAGCCGCTCCGACAGCGCGTCGAGCAACTGCTCGCGGAGCGGGTCCTTGGCGTCTTCCCGCTGGAGGTTCAGGGCCCGACACTCGGTCAGTTCTTCGACCAGGTCGACGCCAGCCGTGGTGTTGGTCGCGATGCCAGCGACGACGTCCGGGGAGGTCCCGAAGGCCAGTTCGATGCCCACGACGGCATACGGGTCGGTCGCACAGAGGACGGTGAACTCGACCTGGTCGGCGAGGAGGTCGACGGCGGCCTCGCCGTTGTACGGTTCGAGGGGGCTGGCGCCGATCTCGACGACGAGGACGTCTGGGTCGTCGTCCTCGATGCGGCCGATGAGTCCGCGGATCGCCTCCCGGTAGGTCGACTCCGGCACGACGGTCGTCGGCATGCCGGCGTCGACGAAGTCGTAGATCGGGTCCGCGCCCGCGACCTGCATCGAGAGAACGTCCTTCCAGGTCCCGGCCCCTGTCAGCTTGGTCGCGGCGACGTCGTAGCCCGCGTCGACGAGGACTCTGGTGATGACGCGCCCGCTGATGGTCTTGCCGGCGGACATGCTCGTCCCGAAGACGACCACGACCGGCGTCTCGAGCGCGGCCCCCGCGGACTCGATCCTGAAGTCGCGCATGCGGGCGACGTCGTCGCCCAGCGTGACGTGCCCCTCGTACTCGACCGCAATCGGCGAATCGGCGAACGGCGACGCGGAGGTCACCCGACCGAGCACGCCGCCGCCGGTCAGCACGTGCATGTGGCCGTCCGCGCCGACGTCGCGCCAGTCGCCGACCAGCCCGCGGGTGGCCCGGCGCGTCCCGAGGGCGCCGATCAGCGTCTCGCCCTCCAGCAGTTCGACGTACCGGCCCGACGGATTCTCGACGCGCACGTCGGGCGCGGGTCGCCGCCGCACGCGGGCGCAGACGTAGTCTCCGGTCTCCCAGTCGTCGTGGGCGATCGACTCGAGGTCGTACGGGCGGTCGGCGAGCTGTGCGATTCGCGTGATCGAGGCGTGCAGGTCGGCGTTCATTGGTCGTCCTCCAGGTGGTCGGCCGGGTCGTCCGGCAGCGGGTCGTCGACGAGGCAGGCCGCGAGCAGCGCGACTCGGTCGGCGAGGGCGTCGAGCTGGACGTGCTCGAAGGGCTGGTGGGCGCCGTCGCCGACGGCCCCGAAGCCGTCGATGGTCGGTGCGTACTGGCTGGCGTCGTTGCCGTCGCTCGCGCCGCCAGAGCGCGTCCCCTCGAGGTCGAGGTCGAGCCGCCTGCCGATCGTCCGGACCCGCTCCCACAGCAGCCTGTTCCCGGGGGTCTGTTCCATCGGCGGCCGGCCGAACGACCCCTCGACGCTAACGGTCGTCCCCGGCGTCTGGGGTTCGATGGCGCGGATGTCCGCCTCGACGGCGCTGGCCGCCTCCTCGGTCGGCGCTCGCACGTCGACGTCGGCCGTCGCCGTGGGTGCGACGACGTTCGAGCGGAGCCCCGCCTCGACCTCGCCGACGTTGACGGTCACGCCGGACTCCCGGTCGCCGAGCGCGTGAAGGCGGTGGATGACGTGGCCCAGTTCCTCGGTAGCACTGGCACCCTCCTCCGGTTCGAGGCCGGCGTGTGCCGCCTTGCCCTCGATGGCGACGGTGAAGTGCCCGACCGACTTGCGGGCGATCTTGATCTTTCCCTCGGGCCCGCTCGCGGGCTCTAAGACGAACACGCGGTTCGCACGCTCGGCGAGGTCGCGGATCCGTGGTTTGGACTCGGGGCTCCCGATCTCCTCGTCGCTGGAGACCAGCGCGTGGACCGGCACTGCCAGGTCCAGATCCAGGTCGTCGATCGCGCGCAGGGCGAACACGAGCTGGGTCAGTCCCCCCTTCATGTCGAGCGAGCCCGGGCCCTCGAGGACGCCGTCGCGGACCTCGGGCGGATCTTCCTCGACCGTGCCCAGTGGCCACACCGTGTCGGCGTGCCCGAGCACGAGCTGGATCTCCTCGTCGTCGCCCCCGGACGGCGTCCAGGCTTCGAGGCGACCGCCTGTGTCGTCCCCCGGCACCCGCTCGGTCGTCAGGCCGACGCCCTCGAGGTCGGCCGCCAGGCGCTCGAAGAACCGGTCGAAGGTCGCCGGCTCGTCGGAGGGCGTCTCGATCTCGACGAGGTCGAGGAGGTAGTCCCCGAGCCCGTCGCGGTTGTCGGCGACCCAGCGGCGGATGCGATCCTCCGGCCGGGACTCCTCGCTGGAGGCGGTCACCGTTCGAACCCCTTCGGGAACGGGAAGGCGTTCGACTCGTCGACGCTGGCGTACCGGTCGGGGTAGAAGTACGTGAGGACCGGGGCGCGCTCGAAGAGCGGTTCGGGCTCCGCGTCGGCGGCGCGGTAGGCGTCGGCGTGGACGTGCTTGCCGACGATGTCGCCCACGATGAGCGCGTTCTCCCCGAACCCGTCGACGATCCGGTCGAGTTCGCACTCGAGGACGGCGTAGGCGTCCGCGACCGCCGGTGCGTCGACGGCGTCGGCCGCCACCGTGTCGACGCCCTCGAGCGTGGGTTTCGACCCCTCGTCGGTCCGCGGGCCGGCGGCGAGGCTGGCCTCGAGGACCTTCTCCGGGCGCGGGTAGCTCACGGTGAACTCCCCGGTCCGCTCGGCGTTCCCGTAGGTGGCGTGGCGGGGCGTGCAGACGAAGCCGAAGTAGTCGTCCCACCCCATCGGCATGGCCATGTGTTTCGGCGCGAGGTCCGCCGCCCCATCGGCCTCCCGCGTTCCCACGATCACGAGCGGAAACGGGGTGTAGACCGACTCGAAGAAGGGTTGGTCGGGCTGTAGCGTGATCAGGTCGGAATCGTCGGCGAGAGCCATCGGCTGTCTGGTGTGTGCTGTCGTCGACCAACAAAGTCAGTTGTGGTGATTCCAACGGGGCGACAACGCGGGCGCGGGCCGCCGGTGACTGTCGACGACCGGTTCGGCCCCAGTCCGCGGATCGGCCCCACGAACCACGGGAGACCAGAAGAGTCTTTCACGCCGGCCGGGGACACGTCCGTATCGATGCCGGACACGGCCGACTGGCCAGGATGCCGACCGACTGTCGCCGGAGGGCCACCCTGCCGTCTGGTGGGTGCCGCGAGCCGATGACCGGGCTCCCCCGGCCGCGACTCCTGAAGAGTCTCGGCGTGGGCCTCGGCACGTTCCTGCTGTTCGGGACGGTGACAGGGCTGCTCCCGAACCCCGTGTACACGCGGATGGTCGCGCGCACGCCGGCGGACTACCTCTTCCTCGTGGCGACGGCGGCCTTCGCGGGGGCGTTCGTCTACCAGCGCTCGCTGGCCGAGGAGCCCATCGGCGATCGGTTCGCGGTGGGCGGCGTGGTCGGCGGGTTCCTGGCCTTCGGCTGTCCGATCTGCAACGCCGTCCTGCTGGCACTGTTTAGTTCCTCGGCGCTCATGACCTACTTCGACCCGCTACGGCCGGTCCTCGGGGCGGTGACCGTCGCCGTCTTCGCCGGCCTCCTCGTCTACCAGCGCCGGCGCTGTGCGGCCTGTTGAGCGTTCACAGCCGCCTGTGGCTCAAGAGCCGAATGGAATTGCTCGATCTTCGTCCTGGCCCTCGATTCGGTGGCCAACATCACCTCCGAGTGCCGTCAAACGCTAGCTCGACGCTTCTGACTGCCCACGTCAGGACGAATTCACGGAACCGTCCGACCCTGGTTCTCGCGCGTTCGATATCTTCGTTTTTGCCGGGCCAGAAAAACGCGGATTCGAGATTCGACCATTCGTAGCAACGCGAATCCACCGCCGAGACCGCTTCAGGCGTGGCGGATTTCGACGTGCCAGACGTCGGGTTCGGGGTTCGCAGCGTCGTATTCGAACCCCCGCTCTTCGAGGACGCCGTACAGCGGCTCCGGTTCGAAACTGTTGATCAGGAGCAGCGACTCGCCGTCCGGGAGGTCCTCGAGCGCGGCCATGATGGGCCCGAAGGGCTCACCGTCGACGTCGCGGACGTCCAGTTCCCACTCCGGCTCCGAAGCATCGGGGTTCATGTACCCGACCAGGCGACGCCCGTCGCTATTCGTTCTCCCGATGACGTTCGCTTCGAACGGGCCACGGACTCCATCTGGGTCGAGACGCACGGCGGACCCCCGTCAGCAGAAGTCGAGCCCCTCGGCGAGCGTGAACCTGATCGTCTTCGGCTCCGCCGCCGGGACGGCGTTCGCGTGCGGTTTACCCACCAGGTCGGCCAGGGCGCTGATGGTATTCACGACTCCTCACTCCGTGGATCGAACTCGCCGCGCTCGAGTCCCTCGCGAACCGGCCCGTGCTCCGCGTCGGTCGGAGGCGGCGCGGTCACGAGGAGTGCCTCGAGGCGCGTGTCGTCGTCGGCCCTGACGCCGCGGTCGACGTCGGCCTCGACGACGACCACGTCGCCCGGTTCGACGTGGTGGTCCTGGTCGCCGTCCCGTACCAGTCCGATCCCTGACTTGACGTGGACCGCCACGTCGCTGCCCGGCGCGTGGACCGGGATGAACTGGCCGGGCTCGAAGTATCCACAGACCACCTTCATTCGCTCGCTCCGGAACACCTCGACGGCCGTGAACCGGTCCGTGGCGTAGGCCCGCTCCGCGTCGAAATCGGTCTTGGTCACGCCGTCACCCTCCCGCGACGGTGGGCTGTACCGGTGAAACGCCATCGCGTTTTCCTGTTTTTAGGGCACCCTAAATCCATACGTGTCAGTATCGACTGCGTGTGGAGTTAAGCGCTCCGTCGAAGATATTCCCACGGCGATTGCGGTGCCGGCTCTCCCGTACGTTGGGCGTGCCGGGACACCGGCACGGCCTCCGGTGGCGCGTTCGGACGAGAGACTAAGGAACGACGCTCGTTACGGGACCGCATGGCGACAGTCACGCACTCGCGAACCTTCGACGCCCCACCAGCGGACGTTCGAGACCGGGTCCGAGACGTGGGGGCGTTCATGCGTGCCTCCGGGTTCGACGCGGTGGCGGTGGACGGACAGACGATTCACCTCGAGAACCAGGTCGGCATTCTCACCATCGAGCTGACGGTGCGACAGGTCGACCGGGACGACGCGGTCCTCGCGTACGAGCAGGTGAGTGGCCTCTTCGACGAAATGGTGACAAGCTACGCCGTCGAAGCGGTCGACGAGGGGACGCGCCTGACCGCCGAGACGTCGTTCTCGCTCGGGGTTGCCGTCGTGGGCGACGTCCTCGACGGGACCGTGATCACGCGGCAGCGGCGTCGTGAACTCGAGGCCCAGTTCGACTGGCTGGAAGCACAACTCGGCTGACCCACCCGATTCTCGGTCGCGGACGGCCTGGCGGTCTTCGACCGATCGGACCCGAGCGGGACGGTCGGGTGGCCCGCTCCGGTGCCGACGGTACGCCGTGTGGCTATCGTTCCCGGTCGTTCGCCGCGGATGCCTCGTCGTCCAGTCGGTAGGTGAACGACACGCGCCCGGTCCCGGGCGACCGTGGCGACTCGTAGCTGACCGTCAACGCCGTAAGGAGGCCCTGGGAGTCGACGACGGCAGCGGCGCTGTAGTTCTGCGGACGAACGAGAAACGAACGCGGTGGCCGCGTGCTCTCGACCCGGTACGCACCCGTCGCGTCGCCGTCCAGGGCCCTGACCGCGGGCGCCGTCCCGTTCAGGTAGCGACGCACGTAGCGCACCGTCGTCCTGGCGACAGCCCTGTCGGGGTCGCTGCCGGAGAGGAGGGCACACGGCCCACCGGTGGGCAGCCCCGTCGCACCCCAGTCACCGCGTGCCGCGCACGCCGACGCGTTTCCACGGGCGCGAACCGAGACCGGGCGAGCGTCGGCACCGATCGTGGCCGGGGCGATCGTCCCGTCGACCCGGAGCGCGAACCGGCCGTCGGGCCCGGCGACGACCGTCTGCGTCGACCGCTCCCAGCGGTTCGTGGTCACCAGGTCGCCGCGGGCCCGGGAGTGAGCGACGGTGAGTCGAACCGACGAATTGCCGACGGCCCGTCGATGCTCCGCCAGCAGGGGCGCGAGTCGACCGGCGTCGGCGGCTGCAAGCGTCCTTGGATAGTCCCCGCCACTGGCGGGCCCGAAACCCACCGCTGCGAGGTCTGCAGAACCCGAATCCGTGCCGTCGTGGAGGCTTGCTCCCGAGAGACCGACGACGGCGAGGGACCAGAGCAGAATCGCGAGGACCAGCACACCGACCGACCGCCTCACAGTGAGGGCGCGCGGGCCATCGTCGGAACGGGATTCCCGGAGGTGTCCGACGGCGGCGATCATCCGCGCCGGCGGATCGTCGGCGACGCTCGGGTCTGCGACGGACCGGCCGAAGTGCGCTCGGAATAGCTCGTCGCAGCGGTCCCGGTCGATGGCGTACAGGCACACGTCCCGGAGTTCGCTCGGCCCGACGTACCCCGCCCCCGCTTCCGCCGCGCGGGCCGCGAGTCGCGGGTGGTCGCGGTTGGTCACGAGCACGTTTGCGTCCGTCGCGTCGACGCGACCGCCGAGAACCCGCACCCACAGGCCGGGCCGCGAACGCCAGTAGACAGTGAGCACGGACTGCTCAGATTGGTCCCGTTCGTCCGACACGGCCTCCCTGGCGGCCGCGTCCCGAGCCGTCCACAGGTCCGCGACGAACGCGGCGAACGTCTGGGCGTCCAGCCCGGCCAGCAGACGCTCGAACGCCGACGGGCGAGGTACCGCCATCGATCGAGTGAGAGGCACCTACTCGTCGAAACAGTGCCGCCGAACGTGTTCCCGCCGGCCGCCGTTCGGCGCGTGGCCTATACGCGTGAGTACCCGACCACGAAGCATGACCGGAACCGACGCGAAGCGGCGTCTCGCGGTGACCTTCCACCCGCAGGGGTGGGTCAAGACGTCCGCGAAGGCCCACGAATCGGGTCGCAAACAGCTGGTGCCCGCCGAGGATCACGACCCGGTGACCTTCCGGATTCCGTGGGCGGACGGGACGGGACCCGACGGGGACGTCTTCGACGACGAGTCTTACGAGGCGAACCAGTTGCGGGACCACCCCGCGGCGCCCGACTGGGTCAACGACTGGGAGGGCCCGTACTTCGTGACACTGGACTGGGACTGATCGCAGCAGTTTCTCTCCCCTCGAGCTGGCAGCACAGGTCGCCCGACTGTAACCCGGCTTGACGTCGCCACTGTCGGTCCGGACGACTTCGTCGCGACACTCTCAGAGGAGTCCTCCTCTCACGGCGACAGCATCGCTCACGAGCGCCCGTCTCGTGACGAGCGACACTCGAGTGGTCAGACCAGACAGCCGTCCTCGGTCTGATTCGACTCCGGGCACTGGTCGATGCAGGGGTGGTCGATCATCTCGCGGAGGCGGCCGACGCCGTCCTGGGGGAGCGCGTAACTGATCTCGTAGGACTGGGCGTCGCCGAGGTCGGTCTCGAGGACAGCCTCGAAGAAGTTCGTGACCACGCAGTACCGCCAGGCGAGTCGGGAGGCGACGTCACCGCCGGGGTTCGTCAGTCGCACGCCGCGGTACTTTTCGTGGTCGACCAGCCCTCGCTCGTCGAGTTTGCCGACCATCTCGGTCACGCTGGCTCCGCTGACATCGAGGTGCTCCTGGAGCTGCCCGGTCGACACCCGGCGCTCGGGCCCGTCCGAGAGCCAGTGGATCGCCAGCAAGTACCGGCCGGTGGCACGCTCCACGTCGCCGGGCGACCGTCCGCCCCGGTTCGAGCCGGCCGGCCCGCTCTCTGAGGACATACCAACGCGTTGGTCCCGGTCCTGGGAAAGGCGTCTCCCGAACCCCTTCGACAGGGCCGCGCATCGAAGTCGATTCCGCCCGGGCTGGAACCGGTGGGACGCTGCCCACCAGCACCGCGACGCACCGCCAGTCAGTCCGTCCGCGCTTCGATTCCGTCCACCTCCTCCGCGAGCGTGGACAGAAACCGCCCGGCGTCGGCGCCGTCGACGACCCGGTGGTCGAAACTGAGGTCGAAGCGGATCTCCCGCCGGAACGCTACCCCGCCGTCGCCGTCGGAAACGGCCCGCTCGCGGATCCGGTCGACGCCGAGAATGGCCACCTCCGGGGGATTGATGATCGGCGTGAACGCGTCGACCCCGAGCGGCCCCAGGTTCGAGAGGGTGAACGTCCCGCCGCGGAGGTCGCTCATCGAGTAGTCGCCGGCCCGGACGCGCTCCGTGAGACTGGCGCGCTCCGTTGCGATCTGGGCGAGGGACTTTTCGCCGACGTCGGCGAGCACGGGCGTCAGCAGGCCCGCGTCAACGTCGACGGCGACGCCGACGTTGTGCTCCTCGTAGACGGTGTGGACGTCGTCTTCGAAGGTGGCGTTGAACCCGGGATGCTCGTCCAGCGTCGCAGAGAGGGCCGACAGGAGGAGGTCGGTGACCGTCACGTCCACCTCGTGGCGCTCCGTCGCCGCCTCGCGAGCGGCCAGGAGGCCCTCGGCGTCCACCTCGCGGCTGGCCGTGACGTGGACCGCCTCCGAGTAGCTCTCGTGGAGTCGCTTCGCGATGGTCCGGCGCATCGGGTCGAGCGAGTGCTCCGCCGCGACGGTCCGCGGCGCTGGCTCGGACCGGGGTGCCGGGTCGTCGGATTCGTCGGAATCTGGGGACATCGGTGGCGGGTGGACTAGGCGGGCTCGATCCGCGCGAGGACGTCGCCGCGCGCGAACTCGCCGTCCTCGTCGACGAGTATCTCGGCGAGCGTGCCCGCCGCGGGCGCGAGCACGTCGGCGTCGACCTTCTCGACCTGGATCTCACACAGGAGGTCGCCGTCGTCGACGGCGGCGCCCTCTGTGACGAACCAGGTGCTGACGATTCCCTCGTCCTCGTCTGCGTCTTCGGGCCAGTACTGGTCGACCTCGACGGCGACGGTGTCTGTGTCTGACATCGTGGTGTGGGTGGGTGTGGGAAGAGCGCTGGTGGTTGCAGCCGGCTGGGGGGGGTTGCGACCGGGCGATTGAGGGGGTGGCGGTGGCCTACTGCGTCTCGCGGACGGCCGACGCGATGTCCTCGGTCGCTGGCAACATCTCGTTCTCGAGCGAGCGCGCGTAGGGGATCGGGACGTCCGCCGCGGCGACGCGCTCGACGGCCTCGAGGTCCGCGAGCGACGACTCCGCGACGCGGGCGACGATTTCGCCGGTGACGCCGAACGACCGGTAGTCCTCGTCGACGACGACCAGGCGGCCGGTCTTGGCGACGGATTCGAGGATCGTCTCGTCGTCGAGCGGGACGAGCGTCCGCAGGTCGATCACCTCGGCGTCGACGCCGTCCTCGGCGAGTGATTCCGCGGCTTCGAGCGCCCGGTGGACGTGGAGGCCGAGCGTCACGATGGTCACGTCCGCGCCCTCGCGCTTGACGTCGGCCGAGCCGAAGGGGATGGTGTAGTCCGTCTCGGGGACCGGCGTCTTCGGGCCGTCGGGCGCCGGCATCCACCCGATGCCCATGAGGCGCTTGTGGAACATGTACACGACCGGATCGTCGTCCCGGACGGCGTTGTGCATCAGGCCCTTGGCGTCGTAGGCCGTCGAGGGGACGACGACCTTCATGCCGGGCAGGTGCGCGAAGGTGCCATAGAGCGTCTGGGAGTGCTGGGCGGCGTCGTTGTAGTAGCCCCCGACCGCGGCCGTGAGCACCATCGGGACGTTGACGTTCCCGCCGCTCATGTAGGTGTTCTTGGCCATCTGGTTGTAGATCTGATCCATGGCGACGCCGAAGAAGTCGACGAACATCAGCTCGGCAATCGGCCGCATCCCGGCCTGGGCCGCGCCGACGGCCGCGCCGAGGTAGGCCGTCTCGCTGATGGGCACGTCCATGATCCGGTCGTAGCCGAACTCCTCCCGGAGGCCGGCGGTGCTGTCGAAGATGCCCCCGTAGTCGGCGACGTCCTCGCCCATGTAGAAGACCTCCTCGTCCTCGCGCATCTCGTCGGCGATGGCCTCGACCATGGCGCGGCTCATCGTCAGTTCGCGCTCGACGACGCCCTCCTGGGTCTGGGCCATCAGTCGTCACCTCCCGCGAGTTCGAACTCGGGTTCGGTGTCGGTGACTCCCGACGGCGGATTGACGAAGGCATCCTCGTGGGCGGCCGTGGGGTCGGGCTTGGGCTGGTCTTTCGCCCACGCGATGGCCGCCTCGACGCGCTCGTGGGCCGCCTCGCGCAGGTCGTCGATTGTCGCGTCCTCCACGCCCGCAGCGCGGAGGTCGGCTTCCAGGCGTTCGATCGAGTCGCGGGCCTGGGCCGCCTCCTGGTCCTCGTCGGGTCGGTAGCCCTGCGCGTCGCCCATGAAGTGCCCCATCCGCCGGTGGACCTGTACCTCCACGAGCGTCGGCCCGTTGCGGTCCCGGGCGCGACCGACGGCCTCGCGGGCCGCCTCGTAGACGTCGACGGCGTCGTCCGCGTCGACGCGGACCCCGGGCATGTCGAAGCCGCCGGCCCGCTGGGACCCGTTCTCGACGTCCGTCACGCGGCCCTTGGGCATGCTGATCGCCCAGTCGTTGTCCTCGATGACGAACACGACCGGCAACTCGTGGACGGCCGCGAAGTTCAGCGACTCCAGGAAGGCCCCCTGGTCGATGGCTCCCTCGCCGAGGAACGCGACCGCGACGCTGTCGGTGTTGCGCTTCTTCGCCGCGAGCCCCGCTCCCGCCGCGGGCGGACACCCCTCGGCGATGATCCCGCTACAGGCGAAGTTGACGTCCGGGTCGAACAGGTGCATGTGGCCGCCCTTGCCCTTGCCGAGGCCCGACTCGCGCCCGAAAATTTCGGCCGTCATCCGCTTCAGGTCGACGCCCTTCGCGATGGCGACGTGGTGGGGCCGGTGTGGCGCCGTCACCGTGTCGTCGTCCCGGAGGTGCTGACAGACGCCGGCACCCGAGGCTTCGTGGCCCGCGGCCAGGTGGAGTTCGCCCGGGATCGGCCCCGCCGAGATGTCGAAGGCGGGCTGTTTCCCCTCCATGTACTCCTCCTGCAACCGCTCCTCGTAGTGCCGAGCGGTCACCATGTCGGCGTACATGTCCTGTAGTTCGGTAACTTGTACCATGGCAAATATTGCGTCGAGGACTCACTTAACTGCACTGCCGGCTGCCGTCGGGGGAGAATCGGCTCGCTGGCCGCTCCGCGGTGGCTCCATCTCGGGGCGTCTCTGGAGACGTGTCGGCCCCGTTCAGGTGTCGTCTCGCAGTCGCGAGGCTGCCGCCCAGGACGGGTCCCGGTCGGGGGGCTCGACGGGCTCGCCGTCGACGACGACCCCACGTCCCGCCTCGACGGTGCCGACCACGGCGCCGGTCGTGCCACGTGCCGCGAGTGCCGCGACGACGTCGTCGGCGTCTGAGGGGTCGACCGCGATCAGTAGCGTCCCGCAACTGGTCACGTGCCAGGGATCGACGTCGATGGCCTCGCAGACGGCGCGCACCCCGTCGGCGACCGGCACCGCGTCGCGCTCGAGTTCGAAGCGGACGCCCGCTCCCGTGGCCATCTCGACGAGGCCGCCGGCCAGGCCACCCTCCGTGGCGTCGTGCATCGCGGTCACGCGGCCGGCGTCGTGGGCGGCGAGGGCGTCCCCGACGGCGGGAATGTCGTCGACGCGCTCCTGGGCGACGGCGACGGTCTCCGCCGGGAGGCCCAGCCGCTCGGGGTACAGCGTCGCGAACAGCCCCGCGATCTCCGCCGCGGGCCCGGTCGAGACGACCAGTGCGTCGCCGGGTCGTGCCCCGTCCGGCCGCACGACGTCGCTCGGGGCGCCGACGCCGACCGCCGTCGCGCCGCCGACCCAGGAACTCCCGACGCCGGGATACCGTCCCGCGTGGTCGGCGACGATCCGGACGCCGAATTCGCGTGCCTGAGCGGCGATGCCCCGCCAGACCGCCGCCAGCGACTCGTCGTCGAACTCGCGGGGGAGCGTCAGGCCGACCGTCAGGTGCGACGGTGCGATCCCCGAGACGGCCACGTCCGCGAGCACGATGTCGGCGGCGAGGCGGCCCGCGCGGGCCAGTCCCAGGTCGGGCAGGATCGAGAGGGGGTCGGTCGCGAGGACCACGGCTCGGCCGTCGACGGTCAGGACGCCGAAGTCGACGCCCATCGTCGGCCCGAGGGCCACGTCGTCACGGTCGGCGCCGAGGTGCGGGGCGATCACGCGCTCGAAGGTCTCGTCGCCGATCTTACCCTGGCCGGTCATGGCTCCTCCAGCACCGTGACGTCGGCCGGGTCGAAACCGAGCGTCACCTCGCCGCTCGGCGCGTCGGTGGCCGCGGCGGTCACGAGCAGCGAGTGGCCCAGCCAATCGCAGTGGACGCGGTAGCTGTCGCCCACGAACTCGGCCGTGGTCACGATCGCCGAGAGCGTCGCCGGCGCGTCCGCGTCGCCGAGGCGGAACGCTTCCGGGCGGATCGACGCGGTGACGGCCCGCCCTTCGGCCGGCGCCTCGGCGACGGGGAGCACCGCCTCCCAGCCCTCGTCTCCCGCCTCACCTGGCCCGGTCCCGACCGCGACGCGCGGGGGCGCAGTCGAGGCGACCGTGCCGTCGAGGACGTTGTTGTCGCCGACGAACTCCGCGACGAAGCGCGTCGCCGGCTCGCGGTAGACGGTCTCCGGCGTGGCGACCTGCTCGATGCGGCCGCCGTTGACCACGGCGACGCGGTCGCTGATCGCCAGCGCCTCGGTCTGGTCGTGGGTGACGTAGACCGTCGTGATTCCGAGGTCGCGCTGGATCTCGCGGACCACGACGCGGAGGCGCTCGCGGAGGCGCGCGTCCAGGGCGGACAGCGGTTCGTCAAGCAGGAGGACGTCGGGCCCGGGAGCCAGCGCCCGGGCGAGGGCGACGCGCTGCTGTTGGCCCCCCGAAAGCTCGTCGGGATCGCGCTCGCCCATGCCACCCATGTCCACGAGGTCGAGGAGCTCGGCGACGCGCTCGTCCGTGGAGACGTCGCCCGGGGGGTCGCGGTAGCGGAGGCCGTACGCGACGTTCTCGCGGACGCTCATGTGGGGAAAGAGCGCGTAGTCCTGGAAGACGACGCCGACGTCGCGGTCCTCCGGCGGCCCGGTGGCGACCGCGTCGCCGATCTCGACGGTGCCCGACTCGGGCGTCTCGAACCCCGCGACGGTCCGGAGCGTCGTGGTCTTCCCGCAGCCCGACGGGCCGACGAGCGTGAAAAACTCCCCGGGTTCGACGGCCAGGGAAACCTCCTCGAGGGCGGTGACGCCGTCGAAGGACACCGTGACGTCCCGGAGGCGGACGCCGGTCACGGCGCCCACCGCCCCCCGAGTCGGTCGATGGCGACGAAGCTCAGCCCGGTGATCGCCAGCAGGACGGTCCCCATCGCGGTCGCCGGGCCGAGGCTGGGGCCGATCGAGCGGTTGCCCACGTAGCGGTCCAGCGCCACCGGCATAGTGTAACTGTCGACGCCCTCGGCGAGTAAGACCGTCGAATCGAACTCGCCGACGCTGATGGCGAAGGCGAAGGCCGCCCCCGCGAGGACCGCCGCGGCCACGAGCGGGAGTTCGACGTCTACGAGCGCCCGGAGGCGACTCGCGCCGAGCGACCGCGCCGCGTCGCGAAAGCGGACGTCGAGGCCGCCAAGGGCCGGCGCGACGTTGCGCGTCACGAAGGGGTAGGCTGCGGCGGCGTGGGCGAAGACGATGGCGACCGGGCCGGCCACCGTGAGGCGGTAGCCGAAGACCTCGGTCCCGAAGACGGCCGTCTGGAGGAGTCCGAGGCCGACGACGATGCCGCTGACCGCCAGCGGGGCGCTCAGGAGCGCCTCGGCGAGGCGACTTCCCCGGCCGCCCCGCGTGGCGACGAGCGCGACCACGACGCCCATCGGGACGGCGAGCAGGAGCGTCCCCGCGCCGAAGACCAGGGAGTTGACGATCGCCGGGAGCGGTCTGGCGGTGCCGACGGCCGAGGACGCCTGCTGGGCGAGGAGGAACTCGTAGTAGGCGGTGGTCAGCGTGCCGTCCGGGCGCGTGACGCTCTCGACGACCAGACTCGCGAGGGGTCCCAGGAAGACGAGGGCGACGACCAGCCCGTAGGCGATGACGGCCAGACGGACGGGGCTGGTCAGTGTCTGCCACCCGACGGCGAGCCGTTTGCGAGCGAGCGACCGGCCCGCACCCCCGGCGCCGCGCTGGCGCGCCTCGTAGCGCAGGTAGAGGTACGTCAGCCCGAGCGAGAGGACGGTCTCGAGGGTGGCCAGCGTCGCGGCCGTCGTCAGATCGAGCGCCTGGACGCGGTCGTAGACCCAGACCTCGACGGTCGCGTGCTGGAGCCCGCCGAGTTTCAGGACGATGGGAAAGGACAGGAACGTGAAGACGAAGGTCAGCAGCGCGGCCGTCAGGAGCGCCGGGCGGAGCGTCGGGACGACGACGTCCCGGAAGGCAGCGAGCGGCGAGGCGCCCATCGCGCGGGCGGACTCGACCTGCCGTCGGTCGACGGACTCCCAGGCCGTCGCCACGAGGCGCGTCACGAGCGGCGCGTTGTAGAACGCGTGGGCGAGCACGATGGCCTCGAGCGAGTAGAGGACCGAGATCGGGCCGAGGCCGACGAGCCCCAGGAGGTCGTTGAACAGGCCTGTCCGGCCGAACATCGCGACGAAGCCGACCGCGACCATGATCGCCGGCAGGACGAATGGGACGATGGTCAGGGAGCGAAGCGTTTCGCGACCGCGGAACTCGAAGCGTGCGAGGACGTAGGCGCCCGGGAGTCCCAGCAGGACGCTGGCCACCGTCGAGAGCGCGGCCTGGTAGGCCGTGAAGCCGAACAGGCCGAGCCGGACCGAGGGAAAGCCCGACGTGACCCAGTCTCCCACGCCGGCGGGGACGCCGAGCGGGTCCACCACGAGGTGGTGCCCGACGCCGGTGTAGAACGGGTCGGCGAGGACGGCCAAGATCGGACCGAGCGTCGGACGGCCGGCGACGATCACTGCCTCCGCCAGGACGCTCCCGACGGGGACGTAGAAGACGGCGGCGAGGGCGACCGCGGTCGCCGCCACGCCGGCCGGCAGCGCCACGCGCTCGGCCCGGGACGCCATCGTCAGCTACTGGCGACCTGCCGGGCCCAGTCCTCGATCCAGGCGTCCACCTTCCCCTGGAGTTCGTCGTAGGTGAACGTCACCGCCTCCGGCGGTTCGTACGCGTACTGCGAGAACTCCTCGCCCGGATCGGCGTCGCTCACCGCGGGGAACTGAACGTTCCGCGTTGCGATCTCGGCCTGGTGTTCGGGCTGGAGGACGAAGTCCATGAACTCGCGGCCGAGCTCTAGCTGGTCCGAGTCCGCGAATCGGGCCATGGCCTCGGGATTGGCGTAGCCCTGGTCCTCGATGAAGCCGACCTGGTGGCGGGACATGTCGACGCCCTCCCCGTGGTAGTAGACCTGGTCGGTGGAGTAGGAGACGACCATCGGCGCCTCCTCGTTGGTGTAGGCGTTGTAGGCCGGCTGCCAGTCGTCGAGGATCCGGACGCCGTTGTCGAGCAGGTCGGCCCAGTACTCGAGGTACTGCTCCTCCCCCTTCGCGTCGATCGTCCACAGCAGGAACGCCCGGCCGGGGTCGGACTGCTGGGCGTTCTGCGTGATGAGGTCTCCCTCGTACTCGGGTTCGAGGAGGGCGTCGAAGGTCTCCGGCTGGTCGACCTCCTCCTCGTCGTAGACCAGGCAGATGTAGCCGGTGTCGTAGGGGACCGCCCGGCCCTCGGGATCGATCTCCAGGTCGGCCTTGACCGCGTCCGCACGGTCGAGGGCGTCCCGGGACTGCGCGAAGAGGTCGTCGTCGAGTTCCGAGTCGACGCGGACGAGTTCGCCCGTGTTGAGGCCGACGAACAGGTCGGCGTCGACCGGCACGCCTTCCTGCTTTCGCTGGACGTACTGGGTGACGCCGTTCTCCGGCGTCGTGAACTCGACGGTCACGCCGTCGCGCTCGGACTCGAAGGCGGCCTTGAGGTAGTTCCCGGCCGCGCCCTCGCCGGTGAAGGAGTCGTAGGTCGCGACGGTCAACGTCCCGGTCGGCGGTCCGGACGTCGTGCGGGTCCCTGTCGTGGTCGGTTCGGTTCCACCGTCACCGCCGGTCTCCGTGCTCTCGTCGTCGGTCGGTGTCGCGCTGCACCCTGCGAGCGCGGCGACGCCGACGCCCGCGCTCGTCAGAAACGTGCGCCTCTCCATCGCTCGGTTGTTACACTCGGTGGTATAAAACAGCTCTCCATCCGGCGTGCAGTGCGGTGGCGGCCTGGCGACTGGTAGTCGCGCTCGCCGTCCGCCGCGCTGTTCGCCGCTTCTCCCGACAGCTTTCTGCACCTAGCGCCCGTCGAGGCGACCGTGACTGGATGGACCACCGCGGACCTGCCGGCACTGGACGGCCACACCGTCGTCGTGACCGGTGCCAACAGTGGCCTCGGCCTCGCGGGAACGCGCGCCTTCGCGGACGCGGGCGCAACCGTGGTGATGGCCTGCCGGAGTGTCGAGCGCGGCGACCGCGCCGCGACGGACGTCCGCGAGTCGGTTCCCGACGCCGACCTGGACGTCCGCGAGTGCGACCTCGCCAGCCTCGCCTCGGTCGAGTCCTTCGCCGCCGACCTGCGGGCTGCGTACGACGCCGTCGACGTGCTCTGCAACAACGCGGGCCTGATGGCCATTCCCCGCCGGGAGACCGAGGAGGGCTTCGAGATGCAACTCGGCGTCAACCACCTCGGGCACTTCGCGCTGACCGGGCAACTGTTTCCCCTCCTCGCCGCTGCTGACGGCCAGTCTCGCGTCGTGACTCAGTCCTCGGGCCTCCACGAGCGCGGCGAGATGGACTTCGCCGACCTCCACTGGGAGACGGCCTACGACAAGTGGGACGCCTACGGCCGGAGCAAGTTGGCGAACCTCCTCTTTGCCTACGAACTCCAGCGGCGCCTCGACGCCCGCGACCGCGCGGACCTCCTGAGCGTCGCCTGCCACCCCGGCTACGCCGACACGAACCTCCAGGCGCGCACCGCCGCGGAGAGCGGGAGCACCCTCGTGAAACTCGGGATGCGCGTCGCGAACGCGCTGCTCGCCCAGAGCGCTGAGCGGGGAGCACTGCCGATGCTGTACGCCGCGACTGCCGACGTCGAGGGCGGCGACTACGTCGGGCCCGGCGGTCTCTTCGACATGCGTGGCGCACCCGAGATCCAGGCATCCAGTGCGGCGTCCCGCGACGGGGCGCACGCGCGCCGCCTCTGGGACCACTCCGTCGAGGCGACCGGCGTGACCTACCCCTTCGACGCGGACTGACGGGAATTGTCGGACTGCTCGACCGCGCACGGCCGTCGAGGCGAGCGGAACACGTATACTGGTGGGGGCGCTGTACGCGGTAGATGCTGCTGGTCTCGACCGGGAACAAGTGCCGGGCCTGTGGCGGACTGCTCGTGAAGACAGACGACGGGGCGTACGTCTGCGAGGACTGTGGCCAGGTCCACGAGGTCACGGACATGTTCATGCCCTGATCGGTGGGGCTTTCGAAACCCTTTTTCCCTCACTCGTCGACCCTCGGAATGCCGAGACGGCGTGCCGCCTTAGCTCAGACTGGGAGAGCACTCGACTGAAGATCGAGCTGTCCCCGGTTCAAATCCGGGAGGCGGCATCCGGCTTCTACACGATTTCCATTCGAGTAGCTTCTGCACTCGACTGAAGATCGAGCTGTCCCCGTTCCCGCGAGCGGAGCGAGCGGGAAGTCGAAAGACGAGCGCAGCGAGTCTTTCGGAAGTTCAAATTCGGGAGGCGGCATTTTCCTGCGAACGAAGTGAGCAGTGAAAATGCTTCCGAGCGCGATTTGAACCCCGGAAGTCGCAGCGCCGAGCGAAGCGAGGCGACCGGCTTCCTCCGGTTCAAATCCGGGGACCGGTGGCGGTCTCACGCTGCATACGCGACCGGTGTCGATGCGGATGCCCCTCCGATCTCCAGGCTTTCATCGGGGGCGGCCGCCCGACACGACTGCCGGTATCCTGCATGGGGTACCACCACTGGTCGCTCCCTGCCGTCATCCACCAGCCGAGACTGCCGCTGCGTGGACTCCAGGCCTGCTGGCACGTCTCAACCCCAGATTCCTGGCAGTGTCGGCCCCGTTGATCTCTTCGGATCTCCCCCGTTTTTCGACACCACCAATAGGAGGGACAGCCAGCGTCGTGTATGCGACTCGTCGCTGAATTCGAAATCACCTGCGACGCGCTCCCGCTCGTCGAGGTAGCAGCGACGGTACCCGAGGCGACGATCCTACTCGAACTCCAGTTCAACCACGGGGACCGACCGCTGTTTCTCGTCACTGTGACTGGAGGTTCACACCAGCAGTTTGCGCGCGCCCTGACCGACGCCTACGACGTCGGCGACTGGACGCTCGTTGGGCGGGCTGGTGATACGCGCCGGTATCAGGTCGTGCCGGCACTCAGTTTCGAGGAACAGCTCGGCGACCACATCGAGGACCTCGCGGGGCTCGAGGGTCTCGCCACTGCGGACGCGATTATCGAACGTATCGAGGTGGTACCGGACGGGTGGCGGCAGACGGGCTGGTTTGCCACTCGAGAAGCATTCGACGGGTTCTCTTCGTTCTGGCAACAGAACGCCGAGTTTCAGTTGTCACGACTCACTCGCGACGGCGAGTCTGAACCGCCCGGTGATGGGCTGACCGACCGCCAGCACGAGGCGCTCCGGACTGCCTACGAACTGGGCTATTTCGACATCCCCCGTCGGGCGTCGCTGGAAGAGGTCGCCACGGAACTCGACCTCGCTGCCTCGTCGGTCTCCGAACGCTTGCGTCGCGCCCAAACTCGACTCATCGAGGAAACGGTGGCGACGACCTGGCCGCCACTCCCCGACTGAGACCACTCCGTGTCCTGGGGTCGCACTTAAACGGCCGCACGGCTGAGAGACAGGGATACCCCGGTCCCACTCGCACTGACGGATGCACAATGCAGACGGTCACGTCAGCAGATGGGACCAGTATCGCGTTCGAACGACACGGAGAAGGACCGCCGTTACTCCTCGTTCATGGGGGGTCCGCTCCACAGTTTTGGCAGCCGCTCGTTCCGCGTTTCGCCGACGACTTCACCGTTATTCTTCCTCACCGACGCGGCGTCGGGAAAAGCGGCGATTCCGAGACGTACAGCCTCGATCGGGGCGTCGAGGACGTTCGTGCGGTCATCGATGCAGTCGATGGAACTCCGACTCTGTTCGGGCACTCGTTCGGCGGGTTGCTGGCGGTTGAGACCGCCCGAACTACACCGGTCGAGAAACTGATCGCGTACGAACCGGCAGTCCTCGTCGGCGAGTACAGACGGCAGGCCGACCTCGCCTCACAGATGCAGGCGCGAATCGACGACGGGGAACGCCGCCAGGCCATGAAGTTCTACATCCGTGAGGTCATGCACGGTGGCGACGTCGACGATCTCGACGGGTGGCTCGCCGAGTGGCCGCCGTGGCCAGACATCCTCGCGCTGACCGAAAACGTCGCGCGGATCAACCGCGCCGTCGAACAGTACCGCCTCCCGGAGTCAGTAGAGATTGACGCGCCGGCACTCCTGCTGACCGGAACGGAGGGGCCGCCCCATCTTCGCGACGGCATCCGTGCGGTTGACGAAGCGCTTTCAGACAGTCAGCTCGTCGAGCTGGCGGGCGTCGGTCACGGTGGTCCGACAGAAGCGCCTGATCGCGTCACGACCGAGGTGCGTGCATTCATCGACGGAAACGTGGCATCCAGTCCGGCGGGACGCCACTAGCATCGACCACCCCCTCCAGTTCGTCGCGGACCGGACTTCGTAGCTGCCGTCGGTACGCTCGGTTTGTCGAGGGCTGTTCCACGACGAACCGGCGCAGCGAGCGTCGCGAAACGGCGAGAATGCGAATCTGTAACTGGAGGCATGGCATCGGTCGTGCCAGTGCCCGGTGGACGACACGTCGAAGGGAGCAATAGCGGCTCGTCGCACGCTGCGTCGGGTCATACCGCCCGGCCCGTCACGCGGCCTCGGCGAACGCGGTGAGGTCCTCGGCCGGGACGAACCCATCGGCCAGTCGGTCGACGGACTCGCCGTCGACGAACAACACCACGGTGGGCACGCTCCCGATCTCGAAGCGCTCGATCAACGGGGGATCGTCCCGGGGATTGATCGTCGCGACGACGGCGTCCGTGTTGTGGGCGACCGCGTCGAGTACCGGCTCCATCGAGGCGCAGATGCCACAGCCGTCGGTGTAGAACTCGACGACGACGCGGTCGTAGGCGTCGACGAATGCGTCCAGAGCGTCGCCGTCCGGGAGGTCGACGGGCCTGTCCGGCGGTGACGCCGGGTCGTAGGGTGGCGATGCCGTGTGCATGTCGTCGATAGGGGTCCCAGGTACTTGAGCGGACCGTCAGTTGGGAGCGGAGTGCTGCCGATTCGCGTCGCAGTCTATCCCAGGATGTAGCGCATCCACGGGTATCGCTCGACGAGTGGCTGGCCGCCCACGTCGTACTGTTCGATGGCGGCGTCGAGTCCGAGGATGCGGCCGGCGCCGAAGGCCGCGACCGAGAGAAAGACGAGCATGTACGCGAAGTCGCCATTGATGTACCCGTGGCCGATGTCCCAGTTGCCCAGGTAGAACATGAGCATCAGGAAGGCGCCCCAGAAGGCCGCCAGCCGGGTGAGCCCGCCGACGATGAGGCCGAGGCCGATGAGGACCTCGCCCCAGGGCACGGCAATGTTCACGACGTCGATGAGCCACGGCGTGTTCCCGATTGCGACGAAAAAGTCCGCGACGGGGCTCCCGTTGGCGACGACGCCCTGCGTGAGGTAGCCGCCGGCGTCGAACGATCCCGAGAGGACCTTGTCGGCCCCGCTCTGGAGGAAGGCGATGCCCATCATCAGTCGGAGCGCGAGGATGAACCAGACGCTCAGAGTGTGGAGTCGACCGCTAGCGGTGAATCCGCCGATCGTACTCTCTAATCGGACTTCTGTGGACGACATGATGTACGCAGTTCACTCTCGACGAACGCATAAAGACCCCGGCCGATTGCCAGCCGCTTGGACCACTTCGTCGCCGTCCTGGGGCGCCGCTGGCGGCCTGTCTCGACTGCAATCGTCGGCCAGGCGATTCAGGCGTCGTCTGGCCCGGCAAACCGACGCGGCGATCCGAAAGTGTGACGGGACCCACGGCGCAAGCACACGTGGTACATGGCATCGAACCGCGACCCGCGACCGGTCGGCGCCGCGCCACCTGCGGTAGACGACCGATCGGACTACGACTACGTCGGCGGCACCGTCGAGCGGCCCGACCTCGTCGCGGCGCTGCGCGAGCGGGTGGCCGGCGACGTCAGGTTCGACACCTACACCCGGCAACTCTACGCCACCGACGCGTCGGCCTACGAGGTGACGCCCGTCGGCGTCGTCTTCCCGGCCGACACCGACGACGTGGCCGCCGTGGTCTCGTACTGTGCGGACCGGGAGATTCCGGTCCTCCCGCGGGGCGGCGGCACCAGCCTGGCCGGCCAGGCCGTCAACGAGGCCGTCGTGCTCGACCTCACGCGGTACATGGACGCGGTCCGCGACGTCGACCCGGACGCGCGCGTGGCCACGGCCGAGGCCGGGACGGTGCTCGCGGACCTGGACCAGCACCTGGCCCCTCACGGCTTGAAGTTCGCACCGGACCCCGCCGCAGGCGACCGGAGCGCCCTGGGTGGGGCCATCGGCAACAACTCCACGGGCGCCCACTCGCTGGTCTACGGCAAGACCGACGCCTACGTCGAGTCTTGCGAGGTCGTCCTCGCCGACGGGACGGTGACCACGGTGGGCGAGGTTGCCGTCGCGGACCTCCGCGAGCGCGCAGACGCTGACGCCGACGACCTCCTGCCCCGGATCTACGCAGGCGTCGTCTCGATCCTCGACGACCACGCCGATGCGGTCGAGTCGCGATTCCCGGACCTGAAGCGCAACGTCTCCGGGTACAACCTCGACCGCCTCGTGGCCGAGGCGGAGACGGGCACGGTCAACCTCGCTCGCCTGCTCGCCGGCAGCGAGGGGACACTCGCCATCGTCACGGCGGCCACCGTCTCGCTCGAACCGATCCCTCCGACGAAGTCCGTGGCACTGCTGACCTACGGGGACATGCTGGACGCCGTCTCCGACGTCGAACACGTCCTGGACCACGACCCCGCCGCGGTCGAACTGATCGACGGGACCCTCATCGACCTCGCGGCAGACACCGCCGAGTTCGGCCCCGTCGTCGACCGCCTGCCCGAGGGCACCGACTCCGCACTCCTCGTTGAGTTCTACGCGGACGACGACGCCCACGGCCGCGAGCAGGTCCACGACCTGCTGGCTGACCGCCTGCCCGGAGACGACGGCGAGGGCGACAGCGCCACCGCCACGGCGGAAGCCGCCGGCGAGGGCACGGCCCTCGACGCCCTCGAGGCCCACGAGGACGCGGCCCGCGCGGAGCTCTGGAAGCTGCGGAAGTCCGGCCTGCCGATCTTGCTCTCGCGGACCAGCGACGCCAAGCACATCAGCTTCATCGAAGACGCGGCCGTCCCGCCTGAACACCTGCCCGAGTTCGTCCGACGCTTCCGGGAGATCCTGGACGAGCACGACACCTTCGCCTCGTTTTACGCCCACGCCGGGCCAGGGGTCCTCCACGTCCGACCTCTCCTCGACACGAAGACCGAACCGGGCCGGGACGCGATGGTCGCCATCGCCGACGCCGTCACGGACATGGTCGTCGAATTCGGCGGGTCGGTCTCGGGCGAACACGGCGACGGCCGGGCCCGGACCCAGTGGAACCGGAAGCTCTACGGCGAGGATCTGTGGGGCGCCTTCCGCGACCTCAAGACGGCCTTCGACCCCGACTGGCTCCTGAATCCCGGGCAGGTCTGTGGCGACGTCGACATGGCCGAGTACCTCCGGTTCGACCCCGACTACGCCTTCGACGCCGGCTTCGAGCCCACTCTCGAGTGGGACAACGAAAACGGCTTCCAGGGGATGGTGGAGCTCTGTCACGGCTGTGGCGGCTGTCGCACCGCCCAGGACACGACGGGTGGCGTCATGTGCCCGACCTTCCGGGCCGCAGACGAGGAGATTACCAGTACGCGGGGCCGGGCGAACATGCTCCGCCAGGCCATGAGCGGCGACCTCCCCGACGACCCGGCCGACGACGAGTTCGTGACGGAGGTGCTCGACCTCTGTATCGGCTGCAAGGGCTGCGCGCGGGACTGCCCGAGCGAGGTCGACATGGCGAAGCTGAAGGCCGAGGTGACCCACGCACACCACCAGCGCGAGGGCGCGAGCCTGCGGGACCGACTGTTCGCCAACGTCGACACCCTGGCTCGCCTCGGGAGCGCGACAGCCCCAGTCTCGAACTGGCTGCCGTCACTGCCCGGCGCCCGCCCGCTCCTCGAGCGGACGGTCGGCATCGCCCGCGAGCGCTCGCTTCCGACCTTCGAGCGCGAGACGCTCCGGGACTGGTTCGCGGCCCGCGGCGGGTCCCGCGTCGCCGAGCGCGACGCCGAGCGCCGGGCCCTCCTCTTTCCGGACACCTACACCAACTACAGTCACCCCGAGGTCGGCAAGGCTGCGGTCCGCGTGCTCGAGGCCGCGGGCGTCTACGTCGACCTGGCCGACCGGACCGACAGTGGGCGGCCAGCCCACTCGAAGGGCTTCCTCGACAAGTCCGGCGCGACGGCCCGGGCGAACGTCGACGCGCTGGCCCCCCGCGTCGCGGAGGGCTGGGACGTCGTCCTCGTCGAACCATCCGACGCCGTGATGGTCCAGTCGGACTACCGCGACCTGCTCGCCGGCGACGACGTCGAGGCCGTCGCCGCCAACACCTACGGCGTCTGCGAATACCTCGACTCGTTCGGGCTGGACGAGTCTCTCCCCGTCGACCCGCCGGGACGCTCGCTGACCTACCACGGCCACTGCCACCAGACGGCGACGACGAAGGACCACCACGCCGTGGCCGTCCTCCGCCGCGTCGGGTACGACGTCGACCCGCTCGACTCGACGTGCTGCGGGATGGCCGGCTCCTTCGGCTACGAGGCCGAACACCACGCGATGAGTACCGCCATTGGGGACATCCTCGTGGGACAGGTCGACGACAGCGCGGGGGACCTCGCCGTCGCACCCGGGGCCTCCTGCCGCACACAACTCCAGGACCTCGCCGCCGACGGGCACGCCGCGGCGACGGTCCCCGAGGTCCGTTCGGACCGCGAGAGCCCGCTGACGCCGATCGAACTGGTCGACGCAGCGCTGTTGGAGTGAAACAGTTTGCGAGGCCTAAAAGGGAAACTCCCGCGGCTCGTGCTGGAGGGAGATCCACTTTTGCTCCGTGACCTCGTCGAGGAAGTCGTCGCTGTTGTAGCCGCCGATTCCGGAGGCCTTCGTCCCGCTGAACGGCACGTGTGCCTCGTCGTTGATCGGCTGATCGTTGACGTGCACCATCCCCGTCTCGAGCCGATCGGCGATGCGCTTTCCGGCCCCGACGTCGCCGGCGTGGACCGACCCCGAGAGCCCGTACTCGGTGTCGTTGGCCAACTCGACGGCCTCGTCGACGTCCGCGAAGGGGATCACCGGCGCGATTGGCCCGAAGTGCTCGAAGCAGGCCGCCGACATCTCGTTTTCGACGTCAGACAGGACGGTGGGCGCGACGACCAGCGAGTCGTCGACGCCGTCGAGTTCGACGGTCTTTCCGCCGGTCTCCAGCGTCGCCCCCGCGTCGACGGTCTCGTCGACGTACGAGAGCATCTGGTCGCGCTGTGACTCGTCGATGATCGGGCCGATGACCGTGTCCGGGTCGTGGGCGCTCCCGACCGGCAGCGACTCCGCGCGGTCGACCAGGCGCTCGACGTACTCGTCGTAGACGGCCTCGTGGACCAGGTGGCGGTTGATGGAGATGCAGACCTGGCCCTGGTGGACGAACGTACCGAAGACGGCGGCGTCGATCGCCGCGTCGAGGTCGGCCTCGTCGGTGACGAGGTGGACGTTGTTCCCGCCGAGTTCCATCGCCGGGACCGCGAGGTTCTCTGCGGCGTTCGCCGCGACCTGCCGGCCCACGTCCGTCGATCCCGTGAACGCGACGACGTCGCTCGCGGGGTGGCTGGCGACCCGATCGCCGATATCCGAGCCGCGACCGGTGACGACGTTCAGGACGCCGTCCGGAAGCCCCGCCGCCTCGAACAGCTTCGCGATCAACAGGCCGCCCACGATGGGCGTGTTGGACGCGGGCTTGAGGACCACGCTGTTCCCCGCGGCGATGGCCGGCGCGACCGCGCGCATCGAGAGGTTCAGCGGGAAGTTCCACGGGGAGATGACCGTCACGACGCCCTTCGGTTCGCGCTGGACGACGTTTTCCTTCCCGGGAACGTTCGACGTCGAGTGCTCGCCCTTCATGCGCCGCGGCAGCGTCGCTGCCTCCCCGAGCTGGTCCTCGGTGAGGTGGATCGCGGTCTCGGCGACCGCCCGGACGCCACCGCCCTCGGTGGCGATCAACTCCACGACCGCCTCGTGGTGGTCCTCGAGTTCCGCCAGGGCGTCCTGAATCACCTCACTGCGTGCTGCTGGCGGCGCCTGCCCCCACTCCGCCTGGGCGTCCACGGCGACGTCGTAGGCCGCGTCGACGTCGGCCTCGACGCCTCGCGGCACCCGTGCCATCTCCTCGCGCGTCGACGGATCCGCCACCGAGAGTTCCTCGCCGCTCTCCGAGGCTACCCACTCGCCGTTCAGGAAGATGCTGTTCCAGTCCGACTCGATGGAAATACCTGTTGTCATATATGTGGTACGGGCACACACGGCCAAAAGTCTTCGCTCGGGTCGCAGTGCACTGATGAATCATCTTCCCCAGAAACTGTCCTTGGATATTGTACAATGCATCTCTGGCGAGTCGAATCGTCGCGATAATTGGGGTAAAAACCGCAAATACCATGGAAGCACAAAACACATATTATGACATAAAATATATGCTATGGGGGTCCCATCGACGGACAGACAGGTAGGGAGAGGTAAGAATTCGGGTGATTGATGCGATTACAAACACCATCTATTACTGACTTGTCTTTCACTCCGAGACGACGTGCACCCCGACCGCCGATCACGTCCCCGGCGCCTCGTTGTCAGTTGTCCATCGTCGGTTGAGAGTGGTGGGTGGATCGACCGGCTGACCCGGCGACGCTTCACCAGTTATTTTTCGCGTCTCTCCGTTCCGCCGCCACGATGAGTTCCGGCACAGACGAGATGTGGCTGGACCGCTTCGCCCGCCGCCTGGGCTTCGGCTGGCTGGCCGCTCGGCTCCCCTGGGCGGTGTCGCCGTCGGTCCTGTACGCCGTTACGACCGTGGTCGGCTTCACCGTCGGACTGAACCTCTTCTCCGTCGCAAACGGCATCGAGACGATCTACCCGACGAATCCGTACTTCGTCCTCCAGCCGATCGTGCTCGTGGGTGGCGTCTTCGCTTCGCGGTCGCTTCACCGGTCATACGCCCGCGTGATGGACGAAATGGACGTCGCTGAGCGTGCGACCGATCCCGACAAGCTGGTCGACGTCGTCCCGTCCTGGCTCCCGCCGGGGATGTTCGCGACTGCGGCGGTGTTGCAGTTGCTCCGAGGCGTTCTCGGACCGGGCTGGGACAACGTCGCGGGCGTGGTCGCGAACATGGTCGTCTTCCCGTTCGTCTACGCACCGATCATCGCCCAGTTCGCCGCGCTCTACCTGGCAATCGAGTTCATCGCGCCGTACCGGATCTACCGCTCGGACGTGGGGGTCCACTTCCTGGACCCTCAGGGCGTCGGCGGCCTCCGCCCGCTCGGCGAACTCGTCAAGACCGCCTACTACTACATCGTCGTCGGCCTGGTCGCGTACGCGCTCATCACGTACGCGCCATTCGTCGACACGGCGTGGACGGTCACGGCCTACGCCGGCGGCCTCTTCACCGCGGTCTGGCTCGTCTCGGTCGCGACCGTGGGGTTCGCCGTCTTCACGCTCCACCGGTTCATGCACCGGGAGAAGCGCGAGGAGATCCAGCGCCTGGAGACCGAACTCAACGACCTCATCGAGGAGCCCTACGACGTGGCGAACTACCGAATCCCGGAGGATCGCCGGGACCGCGTCGAGGACCTCCGGGAGCGCATCCGGCAGGTCAGCGACACGAAGGAGTACCCGGCCACGTTCAGCATCTGGACGCAGCTCCTCCTCAGCGTGGCCATCCCGAAGGCGATCCAGCTCGCGCTGGCGAACGCCTGAGGTGGCGAGGACGCCACTGCGGTTCGCGAGCCAGCGTTAGTCGCCGGCGGACTGCTCCTGTGGCGGGACGAAGGGACCGACCGAGATGGTCCGCCGGGCGATGGTCGCGGCCCGGAGGACGTAGGCGATGAAGGCGGCGAGGGGCGTGGCGATGACGGCGATCCCGAGGGGGACGAGCAGCGGCAGGAGCCCGGGATCGACGGCCACGCTGCTGGTGCGGTAGACGAGCGTGAGAGCGACGCTCGTGAGGACCGCGACGACGCCGGAGTACGCGAGGATGCGCGAGAGCCGGGCGAAGTCCTGCTGGAGCGCCATCGTCTTGAAGAACTGCCGGGAGATGGCGATGGCCTCGAGGAGGTCGTCGATCACCGCGAGCTCCGTTCGGGCGTCCGCCGAAATGGCCGAGCCGTACTCGTTGGTGACGTACTCCGTGACGATCAAGTTCTGGGCGTACTCCGGGCCGACGATCACGTCGAGGACGTCGACGATCTCGTCCCCCGCCTGGACGTTCTCCGTGACGCTGTCGCCGTACGCGCTGATCCCGTCGGCGTAGTCCGACGTCGCGGCCGGCCCACCGGCGTCGAGTGCCGCGCCGAACGCGGCCCCCTGCTCCGACAGCGCCCGGCCGATGGTCTCGAGGAACGCCGCCGGGTCGTTCGGTGTGACTGCCTCGTCGGCGTGCATTCGGACGGTTTCCCGGAGGTTTCGCGTCCCGTCCAGCCGGTCCCTGAGCTGGTTCGGCGACCCGAAGACCCGCGAGAGGATGAGTTGGTTGATCGAGAGTGCGACCGTCACCAGCGTCAGGGTCCCGGAGACGAGCCCGCTCCCGAAGGCCGTCGACGCGGAACTCGTCGGGCCGACGGCGAGGACGCCACGCGCTACGAGCGCGTAGAAGAGGACGAAGGTCGCGACCACGAGCAGGCCGGCGACCACGAGTCGGTTCCCGCCGAGGAGCAGCCAGTGCAACGCGGCGCTGGCCACCCCGTCCGGCCCGCTGACCGACCGCGCCGTCGACGGGGAGTCCTTCATAGTCACGTGTGCGCCGTCGTCGCGAGCTACCGGACCACCGGCCGCTCGTCGACGGACGTGGTCGAGAGCACCGTCGCCGGAGCCAAGAGGGCTCGGCTGGCAACGGCAAGGACGCACCACCGGGCGCTCGCTGGGCCACCCTGTCTTGCGGACCGGAGGCCCCGCCGCCGGTGTCGCGGGCCTATCCCTCGTCGGCTGCTGACGGGTCACCCCCTCCGCGGGTATCCCGTCTCGTCAGCTCTCGTCCGCGGCCGTCTCGGTCGGCGTCTCCGTCGCGGGGGACACCTGATTCGCCTCGAGTTCCTCCCAGGCAACCGTCCCGGCCTCGACGATGGCCGACGGCTGGAGAGCGGGGTCAGTCAGGGTCTCCCGGGCCAGTTCGGCCGGGCCCACGCGGGGCTCGGGGAGGGCCTCCGGATCCTCGGTCTCGAAGGGTACTTCCGGATCGTCGCCAACCACGACGCGCATCGCCATGCCGAACGCCTCGTGGGGCGAACACAGCAGGTCGTAGACGCCCGGCACCTCGAAGGCATAGAGCCAGGTCTGGGGCTCTGGCGCGGACGCCGACTCGTCGCCGGTTCCGGTCCCCTGGCCGTCGCCTGGCCCGGCCCCGCCGCCCATCTCCGCCGGCGGGTCCATCTGATCGGCGCCGATCGAGGCCTGTCGCCAGCCGAGTACCGGCGACGAGAAGGCCGGGACGCCGGTCGGAATCCGTCGACCCATTCCGAACGAGGGGTGATAGGAGACGACGTTGTGGTCGGGCGTGGTGGCGACGAACTTCACGACGTCCCCGGGCTGGAGGTGCAAGCCGGTGGGCTGGTAGAAGAAGTCCGCGGGCCGCTCGGGGTTCGTCGGCGGCCCGCTGATGCGCATCTCCACCTGGTAGGCGGTCGTCGTCCCCGTCTCACCGTCGGGCTCGTCGTCTGCCATACCGTCGTCGGCTTCCGTCGCCTCGTCGTCTGCCTGGGCGAGGGCCGAGCCACCGAGTGTCGTCAGGACTGCTCCCGTCCCGACCGCTTTCATCAGATCGCGCCGATACGAGCTAAACGGGCTGTCGGCGTCTCTTGCCATAGTCGGTGGCTCTGGCTGCCTGCTCATTGTTATCATTCATCTAGTACCTTGGCGGGTGTCGTTGGGACCGTCTTCGTCCACTGTCACGCGTCCTCGCGACGAGACGACCGTCCGTGAGCGGACTCGTCCTCGCCTACTGGGCGTCGTCTCGTTCGCGTCGCGCGACAGTCTGGCCAAAATCCGCAGGCGACTGGGACCAGTGGGAACCTGGCGGTTTTCCGTTCCCGCGATCCGAGCACACCGGCACGGAGGCGGGCGCTGCGGGCCCGTGCGCGCGCCGCCGAGCACCACGGGCGGGACCCCTTGGAACGAAGGGTCGCTGGATCACAGCTACAGACGTCGACACCGGGCGCGGGACCATCACGTGTAGGCCGACGTACCAACTGTGTGCGTGCTTCGCTCCCTCGGGCCCCGTGGATCCACCTGGCAGTGTCACTCACAACGTCGCGAGCGTGACGGCGTTGAGGGCGACCACCAGGAGCGAGACGAGCGCGAACGCCTGGAGGACGGCGACGCCGTACCGGTCCGGCAGGGCGGCCCAGAGGACCACCACGAAAACGAGGGCGCTGAACTTCAGCAGGCCGATGCCCGGCGTGCCGTAGGCCGAGAGGAACGCCCGCGCGACGGCGTTGCCCTCGGGGATCCCGTTGGCGACGCCGACCATCGTCGTCAGAACGTCGAAGACGGAGGCGAGCACGACGACGGTCCAGAGGACTGCATCCGACTCGGGGAGGGAGCGCTCGACCCGGAGCGCCCAGCGACCGCCACTCGAACCGGGGTCCTCTCGCATCGTCGGGCGTCGGTCCGCCGCGTCCAAGAGGATTCCGAACGCGACGGCCTCCCGAACCTTTAGGCGCGATCCCGCCCACACGTCCCGTATGGCCTACACGACAGCCGCCAAGACCGACGCCGACTCCGTCATTCCCGGGGAGTACGGCGGCATGTGGTTCCTGAAGGGACCGCTGGACAGCGACGCGGTCGGCCTGACCGTTCTCGAACTCGAACCCGACGCGAAGGGCAAGGAACACGACCACGGGCCAGACGGCCAGGAGGAAATCTACTACGTCGTCGAGGGGGAGGTCGACGTCGAACTCGACGACGGGACCGAGCGCCTGGGGCCCGAGGAGGCGATCCGCCTCGACCCCGAGGAGACCCGCCAGCTGTTCAACCGCGGGGACGAGCCCGCGACGCTCGTTCTCGTCGGCGGCCCGCTCGACTGAGCGCGGTCAGTCCGTCCCCGCCGCGGCCGCCCGGTCCCCGTCGGCACCGGCTTCGCGGCCCGCGACCTGCCAGTGGACGCCAGCCGCGAGCAGTAGCCACATCCCGACGGTTGCCGGCAGGATCACGCGGAAGACAGGCCTGGCGACCCCTTCGATAATTTCCCCGAGCAACGGACTGGCGACCCTCCCGTCCGCGAGCAGCGAGAGCGTCGTCGGCGTGACCTGGACCATCGTCAGGACCGTCCCGGCGAGCAACAGCTGGCGCGTCCGCCCGCCCGGGAGCACGTACAGCAACGGGACGAGCGGGAACGCGGCGAGTGGGAAGTACAGCCCCTCCAGTGGCAGGAGCAACAGCGTCCCGATCACGGTCGCGAGGATTGCCAGCCACCGGTCGGGCGTCGTCTCCAGCCGGTAGTACGTGGCCGCGACGACCGGCGCGACGACCATGACGGCGACGAACGGGAGCAACTGCGGGTCGAGCCAGGGCAAGAGGGCCGCGAGCTGGCGCCGGACGGTCAGGAAGCCGTGGGCCAGCGGCTCCGCGGCGAGTGCGCCGGTCTGGACCTCGCTCGGCAGGACGGTCGTCAGGTACGTCACCGTCGCGTCGGGCCCGAAGGCGAGGACACCGAGGGCGAGCAGGCCGAGGCCGGTCGCGATCGCCGCGGCGACGGCCCGCCAGGCGCGACGGCGGAGGAGGTACGCCCCGAACGCCGCGGGAAAGAGCTTGACCGTCGCGGCGGCGGCCAGGGCCGCGCCGGCGAGCCTCGATCGCCCCCGTTCGAGCGCGAGGAAGCCGGCGGCCACGGCACAGCCAAGGACCACGTTCAACTGGCCGTTGACCAGCGTCGGCGTGGCGTGGACCGAGACGAGCGTAAACGCCGCGATCAGGGCCCGATCGGCGCGGCGCAGGTCGATTCCGGCCCGGTCCACGGCAGCCACGAGGAGCCACGCGAGGGCGACGCCGGCCGCCACCGTCACCGCGGTCTGGATCGCGAACGACAGCAGGGCGTCGCCGAGGAGCCCGTAGGGGAGGACGGCGAGCATGACCACGGGCGGGTAGACGAAGTAGTAGCCCTCGAGGCCCGGGGGCGCGACCCCGTAGAACGGCTGGCCGGCCAGCGCCGCCTCGGCGGCGACGGTGTAAACTCGCGTCGCCAGGCCGACCTGCTCGGGCCGGGTGAGGGACAGGGCGACGAGGTTTCCCAGCCCGACGAGGACGCCGAGGGCGAGGACGGCCCGGGTACTCCGTCTGGGGACTGACACGGTGTCGTGGTTGGGCGGCCCGCGGACATTGAACTTCGGGGTTGCGGCGACCCGGGGACTGAAACCCCGGTAGGCCGACACACCGGACATGGTCGCCATTCCGGCCGACTACCACGACCTCTTCGAGAAGCGCACCTTCGCACACGTCGCGACGACGCTCCCCGACGGGGCGCCCCACGTCACGCCGACGTGGATCGACTACGACGCCGACGACGAGCGCCTGCTCGTCAACACGGAGCGCCACCGGCAGAAGGCGCGCAACGTCGACCGGAATCCGCAGGTCGGGGTGAGCATGCTCGATCCCGACGACCCGTACCGCTACCTCTCGGTCGTCGGCGCGGTCGACGAGGTCACGACCGAGGGAGCCCGCGCGCACATCGACGAACTCGCGCGGCGGTACACCGGCTCCGACTACGAGCCCGAAATCGAGAGCGAACGCGTCCTTCTGCGGATCCGGGCCGATCGCCTCATCTGAGCCCGGGGACCCGATCGGTGTCCAGTCCTCGTCCGTGCACTGCCAGCAGCCCGACGCACGCGACCCAGATGACGACGGCGGGCGCGGGCGCGTGGGCGTTGCCGGGGACCGTCACAGCGGCCCGGCTCAGCGGGTACCACAGTGCCACACCGAGCGGCGTCGTGGCGTCGAGGACCAACTGGGAGGCATAGCCCAGGCCCACGGCGACCGTCAGGTCCCGCCGCCGCGTCACTGCGAGGACGAGCCCCACCGCGACGAGCAGCGCCAGCCCTGTGTGCGTGATCCCCCGGTGGGCCAGCGGCCAGCCCCAGGCCCGCGGGACCAGCAGGTCGAGGTCCGCGACGACCCCCGCCAGGGCACCGACCCAGGGACGGCCGACCGCGACGCGACCGAGCGTGTACCCCACGAGTGCGTGCGTGAGGAGCGCCGAGACGAGCAGACCCGCGTGACCGCCCGGGAAGCCGCTCACGGTCGCGGTGACGCCGACGGACGGGTTAACGGTTGGGGCGAGGAGACGGCCGGCCGGCTACCGGCGGTAGATCGGCCACCTGAGCCCGAGGGGCGGGAGCCGCCAGCGTACCTCCAGCGCCAGCCAGACGAGGATCGTCAGCCCGCCGACGGCGAGCGCGGCGAACTGCGGGCGCCCCATCCAGATCGGAGCGACGTAGAGCACGCCGTTGACGACCCACGAGGGAACGAGTCCGTGGACGACTGCGGCCGGGATGGCGAGCGGGTCGAACCCGCCGCCGTCGCTGCCCGAGCCCCCGTTGGTCCGCGAGGGGAGCCCGAGTCGCTGCGCGCTCTCGCCGCCGGCGCTCCCCGGCCCGGTTCCAAGGCGCTCGACGTCGTAGGGGTGGGTGACGGGGACCTGCCACTCGACGTCGCCGTCGCGGTCCACCTCGAAGATCCGGTCGCCGTGGGTGTCGGCCACGAGCGTGTGGCCGTTCGGCAGGCGGTCGGCGTCGCGGGGCCACTGGATCCGCTCGTCGGCCCACTGCCACGACCGCTGCCAGGAGCCGTTCGCCCGCTGGTACTCGACGATCCGGCCGTTCTCCGAGTCGGCGACGAGCAGCGCCGGCCCGCCGCGTGCCGCCGGGATGTAGTCGGGGTTGTGCTGCTCGTAGAGGACGTCGTGGGCGCCGTCGCGCCCGAGGGTCCAGTTCTCCTGGAGCCCGGTCTCGGGCTCGAGGAAGACGACCTGGTCCTGGTTGCGCAGGCTGACGACGATCCGACCGTCGTCCAGGAGTTCGACGTCGTTGAGGTGCATCCAGTCCTCGGGGTACGGCCCGCCGCCGGTCACCCGGTAGTCCGTCTGGCCGTCCCAGCGCCACTCCACGAGCTCGGTGGTCGTGTTCACCAGGAAGACCTGATCGTGGATCATGTCCGCGATCAGGACGTGGTTCTCGTCGACGCGGACGTGGTCGTGCCACTCGGCGGCGTGTTCGGCGGCGTCGTAGCGGGCGTAGACTTCCCGGACCTCGCCGGTCGAGAGGTTCGCCCGCTCGACGACGTTTCTGGTACACGGCGGCGAGGAGCAGGTCGGGCCCGCGGTGTGGATCGTGTCGACCGCGACGTACTCGACGGTGTGGGAGGTGTTGGCGACGGGGTCGACGTCGTAGTACTTCGTGTGTTCGTCCGCGTAGTAGAGCACGCTCCCGTTCGGTCGCCAGGCGATGAGCGTCCCGGCGCGGGCGGACTCGGTCACGACGGTTACGCCGTCTCGTGGCTCGGCGGTGGGGACGGCCCCCTCGCTGGCCGTGGTCGGGGCGGTCAGGTACCCGTGGGCCAGGGCCGCGAGGCAGACGAGCAGCAGGACTGCGGCGACCGCGCGGACGAGCCAGTGACGATCCATCTGTCGGATTCGTACGCCGGACCCACACAAACCGATTGTGCCGTCGCGGCTCGGGGATCTGCCGCTCCAGGTGGAGCGCTCCGGTTCGGTGACCGACCGTCCGGTTTCGGCAGCCAGAGCGCACTGATTTCCCGTGCATTCGCGCCGGTTGCCACGAAAACAAATATTCGTCCACCAAAAAACCGGTCCGGTAGACACGCATCACAACCCTTATCCGACGAGGTGCCGACCGTTCAATCGCAATGGCGACAGGCAACGTTGATTTCTTCAACGACACAGGCGGTTACGGTTTCATCGAGACTGAGGATGCGGACGAGGACGTTTTCTTCCACATGGAGGACGTCGGCGGCCCGGAC